>Ga0129302_1000192_pt1 | contig 45333 bp, 46 predicted proteins | sample BlaSprsedimmetaG_FD_94476 | JGI IMG/M metagenome (GOLD analysis project Ga0129302, IMG submission 94476) | Hot spring sediment bacterial and archeal communities from California, USA to study Microbial Dark Matter (Phase II) - Blank Spring... | ecosystem: Environmental > Aquatic > Thermal springs...
CCAGCTAATTTCCACATTTCATTCAATTCTTTTCATGTTTCATTAAATGATTATTAGCAGGAAGGGGGTTATTGTGTCTTTTTCTGACCAACGGTATACTTTAATATTCAATAATATCAGTATATTATAATTTATTATTATTTTCTAATCATTTTGGCATGATCTTTCCATTATCTAAGGGCAAATAGATAAGAAGGAGGCAACAGATCATGAAAAAGACATTAGGAACAATGATGGTAGCGGCGGTGGTGGTTGGCTTAACCGCAACTTTTGCTTTTGCCGAATACGCGGCGACAGCAGCAGGCGCTTTCCCTTACTTCCAGTTTGGTTGCCTGGTAGTTGGCGGTTTGATTGTCGTTTCTTTAAAACGTAAATTCGAGCAGATGTATACCACGGAAGCGGTCGGTGTTTTCGCTCTATACACTGTTTTGATGGCTCTTTTCACCAATCCGGTGATTGAAGCGGTCAAAACAATGGTCAGCTAGGATAAAGAAAAAGAACAAATCTGAAGAAAGGGGGAACAGGTCATGCAGGCAACGCAAAAGACACAACATGAAAAGTATGCAACTTTCGGTGGAGTACTGATGCTTTCCGCCTGGGGGTTCGCGATGGTCATTGCTTCTTTCCTGTTCCTCTACGCCGGGCATTTGCTCGACGGCATCCTGGGCACGGCGCCCAACTTCATGCTGGGCTTCTTCCTGCTGGCAATCTTTTTGTGCATCATGCGCTTCTACCAGGAAGCATGGAAAAAAATAAAGGATGTCTGATATCTCCCCCTCCTCACATAACCGCGAAAACATGATCTGAGAGTAGCCCCCCTTGAAGCAACGGCTGCAAGGAAAGGTAATAATTAAAAAAATCATTATAAACAAGAAATCAGACTATTTTAAATACTTTGACAAAACATTTTTCCAATCAGGCGAAGTAAGCTTACAAAACATGACGGGGCTTGTTCGTAGCGCGTCGGCACAAAATAAAATATCTTATTTTTCCCGTCAAACACTTTCGAATCAATAATGATTATTCGTCGCATGTGATAAGGCGCACTTACAAATATCGCCGATTCCATATTATATTCGTCCATAGTTATGAGCGCTTCAATCAACTAAAGATGCGTATTCTCGTATACACGCGACAGCCAATAATCACTTCTTACCTCTCGGGTCAAATTTGAAGTTGTTTTAAATTCCTGTGCCGTGTTCATATTCATAATTTTATTATAAGCAGGGATAGTCATATAGCCGGCCAGCCCTTCGTTGGTTAAACCACTTACTTCTTTTTTATGCCCGCTGAAGTCATGACCCAGTATAAACACTATCGCTTCCGCTTTTTCAACATCGGATGAATAAAGCAAAAAGCGCGGCAAGCAAACCATGCCTGTGGCCAAAACGGCAATGGATATCATTAAGACAATTGCACATCTCCCCGGTTTTGTCATGAAAACATCCTTGACATTACAAGTAATTACGTATATCAATCAAATATTATAGACGATATGTCAATATGCCGCGAATCAAATGAAATGTTTTTTCTGTCGTTTACGTATTAATTAGCAATACCGCTCTTACGAAGTCAAGTCATACAGGCAGGCGGTATTTTTTATTAAATAATTATAAAGCCGTTTTTGTTATTTTCTCAGGGGTCAAAAATAAAATATGGATAATTTCTTCATAGAAAATTCCTGTCCCGCTTTAAAAAACAACAAGCCTGACACTTGTCTGTATACTTATATTATGGACAGCATCGACCTGGGTATTGTCATTCTAGGCGTAAAAAGGCGGGAAATTATTTTTAAAAATAAATTTGCTTCCGAGCTTTTTCAGGAAGAAGAAAACAAGCTCGGATACAAAGCTCTTATGACATTGCTTTTACCCGATTACGCCGACGTTCCGACAAAAGATATTATCGGCAAAACCAATACACTTTGGCATAAAAGCCGTCTTCTGGGTTACACACCTTACATGATTTCGGATGATTTCATCTGGGTTATCATAAGAGATATAACAGAAAGAAGCCGCCTGGAATCCATTGCGGAAGCAGTCAGCTCCATGGAAAATATAAGCTACATTTTTTCCGGCATCCGCCATGAACTGGGAAATCCCATAAATTCCATAAAAATGACCCTGAGTGTCCTCAAAAGAAATCTCAGTCATTATTCGGTAAGCGCCGTGGAGAGGTTTGTGGATCGCGCGATGACGGAAATATCCCGCGTAGAGTTCCTTCTGCAGGCACTAAAAAATTTCAGTCTGTTTGAAAACCCGGATATACAGGATATTGAAATCGAAGATTTTCTGACTCGATTCATTTCGTTGATCTCCAGCGACATGAATCAGGCAGGAATTAAAATCAGCCATGTATTAGTCCCTCCTGCGGAAAAAATCAGCGCGGATCCGCGCCTTTTGCACCAGGTTATCCTCAACCTGATAACCAATGCGACAGATGCTCTGCTGAACTGTGACAATAAACAAATAATGATCAGGGCCGAAAAGCAAGAAGGATTTGTTGCTATTGCCATTGAAGACAACGGAATGGGGATGACAGAGGAAGAACAAACTAATCTTTTCAAGCCTTTTTACACGACAAAACCTCACGGAACCGGCCTGGGTTTAATGATTGCCTTAAAAATGGTAACGCTCATGAAGGGCAATATGGAAGTTAAAAGCTATAAAGACATAGGAACAAAAGTCACCGTCTTCATTCCTGAAGGCAAGGATTATGGGCACAGTTAAAAGAAATATCCTTGTTGTCGATGACAACGATATTTTCTGCGAATCTGTTCGTGACATTCTTCGTGACGAAGGTACTGAAGTTTTTACCGCCAATACGGGAAAAGACGGCCTGAAAATCTGTCAGAATTCAAAAATTGACGTTGTTATCCTGGATCAGAAGCTTCCCGATGCCGAAGGTGTATCTCTCTGCCCTTCAATATTACAGCAAAATGACCAGGCAAAAATAATCTTTGTCACTGCTTATCCAAGTTTCAGCAACGCGGTGGAGGCAATTAAAGTAGGCGCTCATGATTATCTTTCCAAGCCTTTTGAAATGGCCGAACTGGAACTTACCGTAAAACAAGCTTTTCGCACACAGGAACTCGAAAAAACGGAACAAATTCTTAATTACCACGACAGCAAGGAAAGCGAAGAAATCGGTCTTATCTCCGGAGGGGGAGTATTTGAGGAAATTATAAAAATGATTGACTTGGCAGCCACAAGCGACGCGCCGGTTCTCATTACCGGCGAAACCGGTACCGGCAAAAATGTTGTCGCGCGCGCAATTCATCATAAAAGTAATTTGCCCAAAAAACTTTTTTTGACAACAAATTGCGCCGCCTTTCCGGAAAGCCTTATTGAAGCAGAATTATTTGGTTCGGAAAAAGGCGCTTTTACCGGTGCTATATCGCTGCGCCGCGGTATTTTTGAACTTGCTGACGGAGGAACTCTTGTTTTAGATGAAATCGGTTCCATGCCTATTCATTTACAATCAAAGTTATTAGGAGTACTGGAAGAAAAAAGGATTCGCCGTGTAGGCGGTGAAAATTTAAAGCCCATAAATGTCCGCGTAATTGCCATATCAAACAATGATCTGGAAGAAGCGATAAAAACTAAACAGTTCCGTGATGATCTCTACTACCGGCTTGGCGTAATTCGCATTCATATACCGCCGCTTCGGGAAAGAAAACAGGACATCCCAAAATTATGCGAATATTTTATCGGAAAAATGACCAAAAACTCAAGTATCAGAATTCCCGAACCGGAACTCGACAGATTATTGGAATACAAGTGGCCCGGAAACGTCCGTGAGCTGAAGAACGTTATCGAAAGGGCACTGATTGTTCAACACGGAAATATTCTGAAGCCTTCTCAAATGCTGAACAGCGGCCATAGTTTTTCATCTTTTTCCATTATAAATGATCAGGATAAGGGAGATAAAATTGAAACAATGGAGGCCGTGGAAAAGCGACACATCAAAAACGCTCTGATAAAATATCATGGCAATTACTCACAAACTGCCCGGTCTTTAGGCGTTTCTCTTTCCACCTTAAAGAGAAAAGTTAAAACCTATCAACTCGCTACTATAGGCAAAAATGATAACCCCTAGGTCAAAATGACCTAGTCATTTTGATACTCAATTAATTGTCATCATCTTCTAAATTACGTATATCATTGATTATACAGCATTTTTATTTTTGGCATGACACTTGCTTTTGTTTTTAATAAAAGCGTTGGTTAATTCTTTTTTATTAAAGAATAGAAAACTAAATCAAACAAAGATGGGAGATAATTATGATTAGCGCGGCAACTAATTTTGAATCCCTCAGACAAAGAACTGCTGCTTCGCCAGGTGACAATTTCCTGAAAGGAAAAACTTCACGTGTGGGCGAAGTCCTTATCGTCGATGACGAAGAGCCCTTTGTTTTGAGCCTCGCGGACGGGTTAAGTGTTTATAAAAACTTTTTTAACTTGCGAACAGCGCCAAACGGGGCGGAAGCAGTAAAAATTTTAAAATTGTCCACGATTGACCTGGTTATCACTGATCTGAGCATGCCCAAAATGGATGGCTTTGAGCTTCTTGCCTACATGAACAGAAACTATCCTAAAATACCTGTTATTTTAATGACTGCTTACGGAACCCCAAAAATAGAAGAAATTGTTCAAAATATGGGGATTTTCCGTTATCTTGAAAAACCTCTCGATATTAATTCCATCGCCGACAATATTTTCGACGCTCTGGGAATTAAAACATCACCGGCAGAAGCACTAACACAGGCATCAGACCAAAAACGTGAAGCAGGATCGACACAACGTTTTGCTATTTCTACCGAAAAGATGATTCCAAAGCCCGATGATGATGCAGAGCCGGAAGCAGCGACAAAAACATCCGCAACTTTTGGTTCCCGTACCAGCATATCTCTATCTGATTTGGAAAAGATAAAAGACGAAGCACGGAAAAAACAGGCAGCCAAGGGTAAGGCCATGAAGCCCTCGGCCGCGGCAGAAAAAGATGCCGCGGATGCTGCGGAAAAAAGAGCGATACTGGAAGCAAAAGCCAGGGCGGAAGCCGAAAGGATAGCTCGTGAAGAGGCAGAACGTAAGGCCCAGGAAGCCGAGGAAAAAGCAATACAGGAGGCCCGCGCCCGTGAAGAAGCGGAAAGAAAGGCCAGAGAAGCAGAAGAAAAGGTGGAAAAGGCCAGACAGGAAGCGCTCGCCCGTGAAGAAGCGATGAAAAGGGCAAGAGCGGAAGCGGAAACTCAGGAAAAAGCCAGACAGGAAGCGCTCGCCCGTGAAGAAGCCGCGCGAAAAGCCAAAGAAAAGGAAGCCGAGGAAAAGGCCAGACAGGAAGCGCTCGCCAGAGAAGAAGAAGTCAAAAAGGCAAGAGCGGAAGAAGAAGCTCAGGAAAAGGCCAGACAGGAAGCACTCGCCAGAGAAGAAGCCGCACGCAAGGCCAAGGACGAAGAAGAAGCAAAAGAAAAGGCACGGCAAGAAGCGCTCGCCCGTGAAGAAGAGCGCAATACAAGGCAACAGGCAGATGCTGAAACAAAAGAAGCGGCGCGAAAAGAGTTAAAATCAGAAACCAAAGAAAGGCTGAGTGCCTGGAAAAAATAAATTACCTAAAATTAACTAAATAGGATGACTGCTTATGAACGTTGCAAAACTAAACGAGACTGTTGAGCTGCTGAAAGAGAATTTAGGCGAAAGTCTTCTTTGTACAGCAATTGCCATGAATGTTGACGGACAGTCAATTGCCGGGTTTAATTCGACCCCAAAATTCGCCGCTTTGTGTGTCAAGATAATCAAAGTTGTCAATGACTCCGCTAAAATAGGCGGATTGCCACAAATTGGAAAATATGTTACCTTTGACCTGCAGGAAGACAGGGTTTTAGTCGTATTGCCTCTCGGTGAATATATTTGGGGAATTCTTTTAGACAGCAACAAAACACAAATGGGGCTTTTGCTGAACATCGAAATACCCGCGGCAATCGAAGCATTCGCTGAAGCGATTTCCTAAGAAGATAGCGATTAAAGAATTCAGCAACACCTAATAGGTCAAGACTGTATAATTAATATAAAATTTAAAAAATAATTTCCTACGGAGAAAAAAATGCGTAAACCAGGTTCATATTCTGCCGGCGCGCAAAAAGATACTCTTTCCAGCGCGCCACAAGTAGAAGAGCTTCTGAAAAATTTAGAATTTCACAAATCAATTCAAAATATCAACAACCGCATAAACAGCGCGGAAAACATAAAAGAAATAATTGTAGACATTAAAGAAGAGATAAGAAAACTTTTTAATATCGACATCCTGACAATTTACGCCTTTGACAAAGCGAAAAAAGAACTTTATACCATCCGCCAGGAAGGAGATAATGTCCAGGATATTCGCTTGCTCGTAAATAACTCCTCAGTCGCCGGTTACGCAGCAAACAACAAGCGGACAATATTGATAAACGACGTCTATGACGAACGTGAGCTGAAAAGATTCAGCGATCAATTAAAATATGACCGCACATCGGACAGACAAAGAGGAGTATTGACCGGCCAGGTTCTGGCGATTCCCATCATGTATGACCGTAATATCATGGGAGTGCTGGAAGTGATGACCCAAAAAGGTGGAGATAAAATAGAAGACTACCGCCAGATTTTTCTTGACGAAATATGTAATGTGCTCGGAATTGCCTTTTACAATCAGGAAAAGTTCAGCAAGCAGCGCCCCCATTCCAAATTTGATTATTTGATCAGGCAGGGTCGCGTTACCCAGGCGCAAATCGATAAAGTCACGGAAGAAGCGCGTGAAAAAAAAGAACCAATTGAAAATATCCTCATTAGTAAATACGAAATCAACAAAGAAGAAGTCGGCATGTGTCTGGCCGAATATCATAATTGCGAATTTATTACCTATAACGATAAAATACCTATTCCCGGAGACCTGCTGAAAAATCTCAAAAGGCCTTATTTAAGGCGTGAAATATGGGTTCCGCTGGAAAGGATTGACGGAAAAATCAGAGTTCTTGTTGATGATCCGACAAATATTATCAAAAAAGATACCATCGAAAATCTCTTAAAGACCAAACAAATCAGATACGATGTTTCGTTTGCCGAAGATATTTTGAGATACATCGACCGTTTTTTTGCGGCGCCTCAGGATAGCGCCTCCATAGATGAGATAATCGGGAAGCTGGACCAGGACGAAGAGGTTTACGAAGAAGAAGACGGCGAAGTCATCACCGAATCACATAGTGTCATCATGCAGTTGGTAAACAAACTCATTAATGAAGCTTATGCCCGCCGCGCATCCGACATACATATTGAGCCGAATACGGACACAAAAAATGTCGATGTCCGTTACCGCGTGGACGGAGAATGCTCGTTGTATCAAACTCTTCCCTACAGTTACCGCGCGGCAGTTGTTTCCCGCATAAAGATCATGTCCAACCTGGATATTACCGTTAAAAGATTGCCTCAGGATGGAAAAATCAAGTACCGGCGGGCGGGAAGCGAAGAGCTGGAATTGCGCGTTGCCACCATTCCAACCCAGGGAGGCGTGGAAGATATTGTCATACGTATCCTGGCCAAAGGAACAACCATGCCCCTGGATTCGATTGCCTTGTCTGAACGCAATTACAAGGAACTGTTCAAAATATTGGAACAACCATACGGAATGATTTTGTGCGTGGGGCCTACCGGCTCCGGAAAAACAACCACCCTGCATGCCGGCCTCAAGCATATCAACACCCCGGGCCGCAAAATATGGACGGCGGAAGACCCGGTGGAAATAACCCAACATGGGCTGCGACAGGTTCAGGTGCAGCCGAAAATAGGCTTTGATTTTGCCGCAGCCATGCGTTCTTTTTTGCGCGCGGACCCGGATGTTATTATGGTTGGCGAAATGCGCGATTTTGAAACAGCGAAAATCGGCGTGGAAGCATCGCTTACCGGCCATCTCGTTCTCAGCACACTGCACACAAACAGCGCGCCGGAAACCATTGTTCGTCTTTTGGATATGGGCATTGATCCGTTAAATTTCGCCGACGCTTTGTTGGGCATCCTGGCACAAAGACTGGTGCGGACACTTTGCAAAAAATGCAAGGAAGCGTACAACCCAAGCAAAGAAGAATACGAGGAAATTGCCGAGATATACGGGAAAAAAGCCTTTGATAAGTTGAATATTCGTTATTCAAGCGATTTTAAGCTTTACAAACCTAAGGGCTGCGAAGCGTGCGGCAACACGGGATACATGGGCCGCATGGGTATCCATGAACTTCTTGTCGCCTCAGATAACATTAAAAGAATGATTCAAAGACACGAAAATGCGGAAATTATTCGCGAAGCTGCTATTGAGGAAGGAATGACCACGCTTTTGCAAGATGGCCTGCAAAAAACCCTGCAAGGCCATACTGACGTAAAGCAGGTAAGACGGGTTTGCATAAAATAAAAGGGCATATAAAAGTATTACGTCCAAATACGCAGATATTTTCACTGCCCGGCATTTTACTTAAAACATTTGTTCGGCATCACTAAAAATAATCTGCCGAGAAGACGAAAATCTTTGTTTCTTTTTCCTTCCAGGCATCCGGCGGAAGCCCTGCCTTGTAACAAGTTTCCCGTAAAAATGTTTCTCTATCCCATCCTTGTTCTATCGCTACCTGGGGCAACAATAATCCGGAGTTATAACCTCGCATAAGATATAAGCCGTGAATGCCTACTTTAATCGCATCAATCTCTTCAATTTGTTTCAGCGGACTTAAAACAGAAATCTCAACCGTCAAATCAGGAAGTTCTTCCGGCTTCAGCGAGGGAAATCTCGGATCATGAAACGCCGCCGCCACAGCCATTTCCTGCACAGTCTCCCAAAGCGGCTTAACCGCCTTTATGTATCCGATGCACCCGCGTAAATGGCCGCTCTTTTTTATGGTAACAAAAGCGCCGCTCTTTTTATTAAGCGCCTTGGATTCCACGGTTAATTTAGGCATTTCCTTGCTGTTAACCTTGGCGGCAATTGTTTTTTTTACGATATCCAAAAGGAAGTCTTTTTCTTTCTGAGTCAATTCCATGTTGTCATCATCTTAAATATTTTTTTAGTGTAAAATAATTTGTTATTTATATTAAAAAATTATCCTTAAAACAAACACGTGAACAATGCTTAATATTTAGCGGATATTATTATAACCTGAGAACTTCAAGATTAGGAAACGCGCAAATAAAAATATACACCGCCCTTCACAACATATTTTACAGATAATAAACAGCTGCCGCGTACCCGACAACAGAGCTTTTATCACCGCTTACATCCCCGGAATCAGCATATTTTAATACATGTGATTTTGTCGCCCCCATCTTTTGCGCTACCATTATCGCTGTCGCCATAGGGCCTCCTCCACAGGCCTCGACCGAATTATCATTCAAACTTCTGAGCAAACCATTGGCATCGGCTTTTTCCAGGTATTTAACGGCATGATTATCTAGCCTTGCTGCTTTTCGATAATCGTGAAAATGAGATAAATCAGAACTTCCCACAATCAGAATTTTCTTTCCACGCGCGGCTTGCTTAATTGCTTCAGCAAGTTCGCGGCAGATAGTTTCGTTTTGCTCACCCATTACCAATGGGACAAAGGAAAAATCACCCAACGCAAACTGCAAAAAGGGTAGTTGAATTTCAATGGAATGCTCCTGCAGGTGCGCGGCGGGCACATCCCGTATGGAATCGTTCAAAGACATAATTTTATGGCAAAACTGCTCATCGACAGGAACAATACCCAAAGGAGTTTCATAACCGCCCGAGGGATAAACGGAAACACCGGGAAAAGCAACCCGGTGACTCGGACCGACGATAATTACAGTGTCATACTCCTTGCTGCTGACAAGTTTATAGGCATGCGCCGCGACTTGCCCCGAATACATATAGCCGGCATGCGGCGCGACGATACCTTTGATTTCTCCGTTCAATGGAAAATCTGCCACTGAATTAAAATATTTTTCAATATCTTTTCGTAAAGCATCCGGCTGCCCCGGATACCAGGAGCCCGCTATAACCGCTTTTCTTACTGCCTGTATCTCCATGCCAGATCACCCTTTTTACCTAAAACGCCAGATTACCCCCTGGGGTGTATCCAAAACATCAACTCCCAGACTCAGAAGTTCGTGACGCAGTTTATCCGCTTCCGGCCAATTATGCCGGCTTCTTGCTTCACTTCTTTTTGCGATAAGTTCCTTTATTTTTCTGACTTCAGCGCTGGCTGCCTTTGTTTTAAAATCCATAACTCCCAAGACTTCATTGATATTTTCTAATATTTTAAGTGCCTTTTTTGCGTCTGCTTTGCCTAGCAACCCTTTTGCCAGCAGATTATTAATCTTCCCCATAAATTCGAAAATAGCAGCCAGAGCTCCGGCAATGTTTAAATCGTCGTCCATGGCCACTTCGAATCCGATTTTCAAATCGTATATCCACTGGTTAATTTCGGCAAACTCGTCTTTGCCGCTATCCACGGAGATCAGCCGGTAAATAAAAGTATTAATTTTTTTAACGGTGTTTTTCGCCGCCGCTAATGCCTCTTGTGAAAAACTAATTGGTTTACGGTAATTGACCCCCAGCAGGAAAAATCTGATATCTGGACCACGATAGCCATTTTGCCTTAACTTGCTCAACACAACAGTATTGTCCAATGAACGCGACATTTTTTTGCCGTTAATCAATACCATCTCGGCATTGATCCAGTAATTTGCGCCGCTGTTGCCCGTAAAAGCCTTATTAATAGCCAGAATATTTTCTCCGTGCGGAAAAGTCTCGTCAACTCCGCCTATGTTAATATCATAAATCGGCCCCAAATATTTCTGTGTAACGGACACGCATCCCAAATGCCAGGAAGGCCTCACGCTGCCCCAGCGCGTGTTATAATATATGCCTCTTTTCAGTTCGTTTAGGTTTGACCTCTTCAACAAGGCAAAGTCGGCAGGACTGTCTTTGTCATAATCATCAAGGTCAATGGATTTTCCCTGCCTCGTTTTCGACAAATCTATATTGGAAAGAGTTCCATAATCCGGAAGCTTGGAAATATCGTAATAAACAGAGCGCAGCTTTTCATAAGCGAAATTTTTTTCGGCCAGCCTGTCGACAATTTTGAGCATTTCATCGATATTTTTCGATGCTTTAACATAAGTATTTTCCTCGCGTATATTCAAAAAAGCCACGTCTTCCAGAAACATCCGCTCATACTTATCGGAATAAGCCGTTAAGTTCATCGAAGCATTATCCGAACCCTTGATTGATTTATCCGTAATGTCGACTATGTCCACAACGTGTTTTACCACAAAACCTTTGTATGCCAGATAGCGGCAAATCATGTCCGCCACGATAAAACGCCGGTAATTTCCGAGGTGAGGCTCATCATAAACGGTTGGGCCGCAGGTGTGCACCGTTATCTCCCCCGGCTTAACCGGCTTAAATATTGTTTTTTGACGACTAGTAATATTATAAAGGGAAAAAGAAGGAAGCTCTTCTTTAAAAGCAAAGAGCTCAGTGGTCAAATACCTTTCTCCGCTGTCAGGAAAGATGACCACTATGACTCCTTCTTGCATTTTTCTTGCTTCCTGCGCGGCAACAAACATGGCCGCACCGGAACTCATACCCCCCAATATTCCTTCTTCACGCGCAAGCCTGCGGGCCATTTCAAATGCGTCTTCGTCCAGAATATTGACTTTTTCATCAAGCAAAGTTTTATCAAATATCCCCGGGCGATAAGATTCCTTCATATTTTTCAGCCCCTGAATCTTATGCTTTAAATAAGGTTCAACGCCGATGATTCTGATGCCGGGGTTTAATTCTTTCAAGCGCTTGGACAGCCCCATGGCCGTCCCCGTTGTGCCCAGAGTTGCAACCACCGCGGTAACTTTACTTTTAGTTTGCTGCCATATTTCCTGGGCGGTACCGTGATAGTGAGCAGCGATATTATCCGTGTTATTGAACTGGTCAGTACCGAAGTATTTCTCCGGATTTTCACGCAATAACTTATAAACATATTCAATAGAGCCGTCCGTACCAAGATTAGCGGGCGTAAAATGAAGCTCGGCGCCCATGGCCTTGAGAATTTTTTTTCTTTCTTCGCTGGCAGACTCCGGCATGGCCAGACTCAACCTGTATCCTTTGGCCGCGGCAATCATCGCCAGGCCTATCCCCGTATTTCCGCTGGTCGCTTCCAGAATAATTTTATCAGGCGTGAGGTCCCCTCTTTCCTCCGCGCCTTTAATCATAAAAAGAGCCGTGCGGTCCTTAATTGAGCCTCCGGGATTCGCGCTCTCTAATTTGGCAAATATTTTTACTTTTTTATTGGGATTAAGTCTTCTGATTTCCACCAGCGGCGTGTTGCCGATGCCTTCAATGATATTTCCTAATAATTTTCGCATAAACTTGTAACTGAATCCGTACAATATTTTTAATCAGGTATACGCGCATGAAAACCAGGTAATGAAAAATATGGGTTAACTATCCATTTTAAACGCCGGAATTTTGATAAAATGGACGCCTTCTTCCTTTAAGTTTTCTTCCTCCTGGGCAGTTGTTGTGCCTTTTATATTGCGCTTTTCTTCCTCCCCGGAATGAATCTTTAACGCAACTTCGGCAAATTTATTACCCACGTCTTCAAAATTTTTATCTACATACTGGTGCAGTACCTGCAAGGCTTTAAGAGGAGAAATTTCTTTTTCCTGAAGCTTGCCTGCCGCGCGCGAATCCTTTCCCATGATAGTGATAGAAGAAGGAACTATATCTATATTCGAGCTGTTGCAAACCGGGCATGAAATAAGCTTTTGCGAATTTTGCGAATTCCATGCCTGCCGGTCTTTAAACCATCCTTCAAATTTATGGTTTTTTTCGCATTTTAAATCGTAGATAATCACTTTATTGATACTCCTGAAAATTAACACACTTTAAGCTTAACACTTTGCCACCTAAAATACAATTTGCTATATTAAAAAGAAAATGTGCAAGTCGCTTGGATAATTTTCACAAACATTAACACTCAGCAAATAAAAAAGTGGACAATTGAAAATAAATCTTATATCTTGCCTGCCGTGTCGGGATGTGGCCCAGCCTGGTAGGGCACTGCGTTCGGGACGCAGGAGTCGCGCGTTCAAATCGCGCCATCCCGACCATTTCTACGCCATTATCAGCAACATCTCGTTTATTTCAGCCGACGACAGACGCCATTCTGAAGATGGGCAGGTACATGGCAATAATCATACTCCCAACAAGTCCGCCCAAAAAAACAATCATCAAAGGCTCCATAAGCGTCGTCATGGCGCTTACCGTGGCATCCACCTCGTCATCATAAAAATCAGCTATTTTGCTGAGCATGGCATCAAGCGCGCCCGTCGCCTCTCCCACGGCAATCATTTGCACGACCATGGGAGGAAATATGGTTGATTGTTCCAACGGCTCCGCGATGGATTGACCTTCACTGATACTCCGGCGTGTTTTCATCAGCGCATCTTCAACAACAACATTGCCGGAGGTTTTACTGACTATATTTAACCCTTCGAGTATCGGCACGCCGGAAGAGAGCATGGTAGAAAGCGTACGGGAAAATTTCGCCACCGCGACCTTCCTGAGCAGGTCTCCAAAAAGCGGAAGCTTCAACAACAGGGAATCCATCATCCAACGCCCCTTTTCTGTTTTATAGAACCTGTTGAAAGCAATGTATATCAAAAACATAATGGCCAAAATAAACCACCAATAGCTTTGAGCGAAGTTGCTGGCCGCTATTAACACTAATGTGGGGCCGGGCAATTCGCTACCCAAGCCCTTGAACATGTTCTCAAACACGGGAATTACTTTGATAAGCAATACGGCAACCACGCCAAGAGAAATGACCAGAACGGCCACCGGATACACCATGGCGCCCTTTACCTTGCTTTTGAGCTTCATGGCTTTTTCCATATAGCTGGATAAACGCTCCAAAACCACGTCCAAAACGCCCCCCGCTTCACCGGCGGCGATCAGGTTAACGAACAGCTCATCAAATACCTTGGGATATTTCTTCAACGCATCGGTTAAACTGGTGCCACCTTCTATATCTTCCTTCAATGCATGAATAATTTTGGCAAAAGTTTTATTGCTTTCCTGCTGCGACAGCAGGTCCAAGCACTGAATAAGCGGAAGCCCCGCATTTATCATCGTGGAAAAAATACGGCAAAAAACAACAACATTTTTTTCTTTTACTCCAGGCGCCAAAAAAGGCAGATACTCTTCAATATCTTTGGGCTTCTTTTTGATTTCAATTGATTTAAATCCTTGACGGCGCAAAAGGCCACGCAAGGCGAGTTCATCGGTCGCCTCCATTTCTCCTTTTTTTGTCTCGTTTTTTCTTGTTGTTCCTTCCCAGATATAAACCGGCATTTTTTATATCCTTTCTTTTATTGCGACATCAAAAGTTTTTTTATTATAAGACATCTTTAATCTAAACTCAACAGGTTAAAAACTGGGTTTTAATTACTCATAATTTTTCATCCCGTCCTTCCCTGCTGGCAAAATATTTCATACTGAATGATTCCGGCAGCGACGGCAACATTAAAAGAATCAAATTGTCCCGTTATGGGAATCGTCACCAGAAAGTCGCATTTTTTTCTTAAAAGCGGCCTGATTCCTTTTGCCTCGCCGCCAAGTATAAGAGCCACGTGACATCGAAAATCCAGGCTTCTTAAATTTTCTCCACCCCGCGCTTGGGCGCCGAACACCCAAAAACCCCTGCTTTTGAGGAAATCAATTACCTGAGATAAATTGGTTATTCTGCATACGGGTAATTGATTTGCGCTTCCCGCGGAAGCCTTAATAACGGCAGAGGTCACAGCAGCGGCTCTGTCCTTGGGAATAATCAGGCCATTGGCGCCGAAACAATAAGCGCTGCGGATAATCGCTCCCAGGTTTTGTGGATCCATAACGCTGTCCAGGATGATAATAAGATTAAATTCCGATTGTTCACCGCGATTGTTAATTAATACGTCTATATCTTTATAAAGATAGGAGTCATAAATACCGACAACGCCCTGATGATTACTATTGCCCGCAATTTTGTCCAATTCTGACCGCTGGCGTATTGAAATTGCGATTTCCTTTTGCCGGGCAATCTCAACTATTTCTTTTATTGCCGTGCCGCCTCTACCCGGTGCGACATAAATCTTTTTCAACCCAATATTTCCGTTTTCCAGAAAAACCTTGACGGGATTAATGCCGTAAATTTTATCCATAACCTGCTTTTCCCCCGTTAGCGTCTACGGATATCTATTTTACCGACAGAGCGTCTTCAATTTCCTGAATTATTTTCAGGCAAGCATTCAGCGGCTGATCCGCTTCGCGTATAGGCCTGCCGACAACAATATAATCACTGCCCGCTTTTATCGCTTCAGTGGCGCTTAAAGTTCTCTTCTGGTCATCTCTGCTTGCATCCGCCGCGACGCGAACACCTGGTGTAACAACAACAAAATCATCACCGAACGATTTACGCAGGTTGATAATATCCACGGGAGAAGCAACAACTCCATCCGCTCCGGCTTCTTTCGCCAGTTTAGCCAGGTTAATAACCAGATCATCCACTTCACTTTTAAAGCCGATTTCATCCAGATCTGCATCGTCCAGACTGGTGAGAACTGTAACAGCCAGAATAACCGGCTTGGATTTCTTCTGTTTTTCGGCAAAAGCGGTGGCGGCAAGAACAGCTTGCCGTATCATTTCACTGCCGCCGGACGCATGCACGTTGAGCATGTCCACGTCATACTCCATTGCAGCCTCAACCGCCCGGGCAACAGTATTGGGAATATCATGAAATTTAAGATCCAGAAAAACCCGCTGGCCTCTTTTTTTTATTTCTTCGACAATTTTTGGTCCCGCGGAAGTAAAAAGTCCCTTGCCAATTTTAAACATACCCACATGTCCACTAAGAAGCTCCACCCAGGATAATGCTTCATCGTAACTCTTGGTGTCCAGCGCGAATATAAGTTTTTCACTGGCTTTGTTATTCAAGATACTCTTCATCGCCGACAAACTCAGTATTATCAGGAATGGGCTTGAAATCTTCTTTCGTTCCCTTTAAATATTCCGGATGAGCGTAGACAACTTTTCCTGCGGCGATTTCACGCAACGCCTGAACAATCTCCCTGTTTTTGCTTTCTACTAATGGCTTTGCGCCCTGCAAAAGCTGACGGGCACGCCGGGAAGCCAACGGAACCAGCCCGAATCTCGTCTTGGCAACTTCCAGTGAATCTTCTATCGTAATTCTTGCCATCTATTTAATAACCTCCATCTTTACTTAATTGGTTTTTCATAAAATTATTGATTTCCTCATTCAGAAATCTTCTTCTGCATTTTTCGGCAATATAGATTGAGCGTAGCTGCTCGACCGCTTTACCCAAGTCTTTATTAAATATTACATAATCATACCATGAAATTTCTTTCAATTCACACTGTGCCTGCGCAAGCCTGGTTTTAATGGCTGCGCCGCTTTCGTGACCGCGCTTTCTTAATCGCCGTTCCAATTCCTTGTAAGAAGGCGGCAGCACAAAAACAAATACCCCCCCCTTAAGTTTTCGTTTGATTTTTTTTGCGCCTCGCGGCTCAACATCAAGAAGCAAATCTTTGCCTCTTTTAATATTATTTTCCATTTCTTTATATGACGTGCCGTAAAGCTCGCCGTAGTTCTCAACCCATTCGACAAAATAACCTTCCTTTATGTCCTTCTTGAACACCTCTCGTGATATAAAATGATAATCTCTTCCATTTATCTCTTTCGGGCGCGGCTTTCTGGAAGTATGAGAAACAGAAAATTTAATTTTCGGGCAGACCTCAAGCATTTTTTGGCAAATGCTGGTTTTTCCCGCGCCGGACGGCGCCGATACAACAATAAATAATCCCTGTTTCATAATGTCACTCTATATTTTGCGCCTGTTCGCGCAGCTTGCCCATTTCGCTTTTTACTTCAATGACCTGTCGGGCGATATTTACGTCGCCGCTTTTTGAACCGATGGTATTAATTTCCCGATTCATTTCCTGCAGAAGGAAATCAATTTTTCTTCCTTCGGCTTCCTCACTGCCTAAAAGAGCGGCAAATTGTTTCATATGGCTTTGCAGTCGTACCACTTCTTCCGTAATATCACTTCTCTCCGCCATAATTGCCACTTCCTGTACCATGCGGTTTTCATCCAGCTGAAAACCACCGGTAAGCTCCCTGACTCTTTCTGTAAGACGTTTTTGATATTCAACAACAACCTGCGGCGCTCGTGTTTTTATCTCCGCCACAATTCCTTCGATTGCCAAAAGACGCGCGCGCATGTCTTCACACATCACGGCGCCTTCAGCCTTGCGCATATTTATCATCATCGTCAGCGCTTCAGCCAACCCCACATTAATGGCGTCAATAAACTCCCGACTCAATTGCGATTCGTCAGGAACGCTGAAAACATCCCGGAAAGAAGCCAGGATTTCGAGCGATATTTCACCAGAAAGATTAAATTCGTTCTTTATTCTGCTCAGCGCATCAATATAACCGCGAGCTGCTTCCGAATTGAAATTAACTTTTGAGCTACTCTTGTTTTTCTCCTCCAGTCTAATGCTGGTTTCTATACGACCACGCCTGCATCTTTCCGATATCTTCTTTTTAAACTCCGCCTCCGCCGAAAACAAAACCGAAGGAAGGCGCAGTGACAACTCCAGAAATCTGTGATTAACAGATTTCATTTCCACAATAATCTTTTTCTCCTGCCAGGTTGTTTCCGACTTGCCGTATCCGGTCATGCTTTTGATCATTTATCACCTTTTGCGTTTCAAAATTTATTGCCGCTCTTCTTTTAGCTGCAGTAAATATTTTGCCCTGATTTTGGCGAACATCATCTTTTGTCTTTCTTCAGCATAATCGGGATACGTCCAGGGCAGAGAAAAGAATTTTCCTGCCTGAAAGATTAATGTCAAATCAGCGTAAATACCATCACGCAGATAAGGCCGGTGCGCGTAACCTTTTCCCGTTGCGAGAATCAAGTGAGCCGCCGAAAGATAACCGGGGTCAATATTCACTCCGCGCTGACCCTCTACAGATGTTTTTTCTTCGATTTTATTCATCTTCAATTTCACATCCGGAAGCTTTTCCGCATCGATCAGCATTTCCATGGTCAAGAAGCGCCGGAAAAGATTTTTCCCCATTTCCCTGCAATAATAGTCCGTATAATCAAAAGGCATTCGCGCGCTGATATAATCCGGCATCCCGTAAATATTCGACAGCGCATCTATCGTATCGTTTATGAGCTTATGATCATTCGCCAAAATGCTGAATATTAATTTGACCGGTAAAGCCGGTATTGGTTTGCTCATAGCGCTTCTATTAATTCTTCCCGCGTCACGACAGAAGTGCCGACTTTGCCCACCACGATACCCGCGGCCACATTAGCCAGATAAGTTGCTTCCTTGATTTTCGCGCCGGCGGCTAACGCCAGCGCCAGCACTCCGATGACCGTGTCACCCGCGCCGGTCACATCGTAAACTTCTCTTGCCCGCGCCGGAAAATATGTATGAATAATTTTACGTCCGTTTTCAAAAAGGCTCATTCCTTCTTCTCCCCGCGTGATGAGCATCGCCTGAAAACCGTGTTTTCTTAATATGATTTCACTGAGACGTCCCAAATCGTCACCGTTATTTATCTCCATGCCGGCGGCCCGTTGGGCCTCATGGTGATTAGGTGTTATTATATGAGCTCCATCGTAGACGGAAAAATCTTTATATTTAGGATCAACGCAGATTAAGACCCGCGTATTTTTAACTATATCTCTTATGCCTTCAATAAGAATTCTGGAAATGACACCTTTGTTATAATCAGAGACGATTATCGCCCCTATTTTGCCACGCAGGGACTCAACGTACTGTAGTATTCTTTTCGCTTGACCGGCCAAAATTGGCTTCTTGCTCTCCTTGTCAAAGCGTACCACTTGCTGCCCGTGCGCCACAATTCTTGTTTTAAGAGTAGTGGGCCTTTTCTTGTCAACGACAACACCGCTCGTTTCGATTTTCTTCGCGTTCAGTTCTCTGAGAAGATTTTTTCCAATATTATCCGCACCGATAACACCGCTCACATAGACTTTCCCGCCCATGGCGTAAATACTGTTGAGCACATTGGCGCAACCACCAAGCATAATGCCGTCGTCTTGAACATCTACCACGGGAACCGGCGCTTCAGGAGAAATGCGCGAAACCTTCCCCCAGATAAAATGATCAACCATCATATCGCCCACTACAAGGATTCCCGTTTTAGTAAAAGCGTCAATAATTCCCATCGCTCTTTTTCTTGTTGCAACTTTTGGCACCTGGGGAAAGACTCCTTCAATAAGTTTCCGTATATATTAAAAAAAGCGCCTTGAGCGCCTGCGGGAAAAAGCAGTGTAATCCTATTACTAAGGCTTTAATTTGTCAAACACTTTTCCTGCTGGTTTTTGACGGTTTTTATTATTGACAACGAGCCCATTTCTATTTAAGTTTGATAAAAAACTATATATCCGGTTTCCGAATATCGACGTAAAAAACAAGCCCCCAAAAAAATATATATATTTCGGATTTCCCGGTTGTCTTAAAAAAAGCTTGTTGCGCCCTAAAAAAGCCGCGATTAAACAATGATAAAAAAATTTTCAACATAATAAATTTTGCAGAAAGAATATCGGCGAAGGATTTATGATATTGAATATTGAGCAGTTTCGCAGCGGCGACAATCTGGCTTATCTGATTTTCGGACAAAAACATGCCATGGCTGTTGACGGCGTTGCCTGGCAAGAAATTCTTTCTTTTTTAAAAGAACATAAACTGACCCTTTCTCTTGTTGCCAATACGCATCAGCATTTCGACCACACCGGCGGAAATGCTCACCTGTTAAAAGCCACCGGAGCTAAGCTTTTGGAATTTAACGAACTCAGCGACAACAAGGAAATTTATATCGACAGCGAAAAAATAATTGTTTACCGGACTCCGGGGCATACAAACGACTCTGTTTGTTTCCATACCGGTAACGCCCTGTTTTCCGGGGATACGCTATTCAACGCAACCGTCGGCAATTGTTTTTCGGGAGATTTGAAAAGTTTTTATCTCTCCATTAAGCGTCTGATGGAGCTGCCGGACGATACAACAGTTTTCGCCGGACACGATTACGTGCGCGATTCGCTGGTTTTCGCCCGCCGCCTGGAGCCTGATAATGCCGAAATCGACAGATTCCGGGATATGTATAACCCCGATTGCGTCTATTCAACCATGGCTGATGAACGCAAGGTCAATCCTTATCTGCGGTTCAACGAAGAAACTATCATAAAACTTCTGCGGAAATTGAAACTGCCGCACGCCACTCAATGGGAACGCTGGCAATCGTTGATGTCCATAGATTAATTTACCGTAATCCGCATAATCCCCCGTTGCCTGCTGTTTTTTAAGAAGCTTTATAAGCTTGACACGACAAAGATATCCCCATTATACTCATCTGCAAGTGGTCGGGATAAATAATGAAAGCAAGCGCGCTTCTTAAACCAATTAAATTGGGAAAATATGAGCTGCCGAACCGGACTTTTATGGCACCGCTGACACGCTGCCGCGCGGACAACCCCCAAAACGCGGCAACCAGCCTTATGGCCGAATATTACGCCCAGCGCGCATCCGCCGGCCTTATCATCTCGGAAGGCACCTCAATATCCGCGCGGGCTGTCGGCTGCATTAATGTTCCCGGAATTTACACGCAGGAACAAATTGACGGCTGGAAGCTGGTCACTGATGCCGTTCATCAGAAAAACGGTCGCATCTTCTGTCAGCTGTGGCATGCCGGCCGCGTGTCGCATCCTGATTTTCACGAAGGAAACCTGCCCCTGGCTCCTTCGGCAATAAACCCTCACGATCATGTTTTTACGGCAGAAGGGTTTAAAGAAACAGTGATCCCGCTGGCTATGAGCAGGAACGAAATTCATGATACAACTATCGACTTCAGCAAAGCAGCCAAAAACGCCATTGACGCCGGCTTCGACGGCGTGGAAATTCATTGCGCCAACGGTTATCTTTTCCATCAATTTTTCACTAACTGCTCCAATACGCGTACCGACGAATACGGGGGTTCACACGAAAACAAAGCGCGTTTTTTCTTCGAAACACTCACGGCCGTCGGTTCAACCATTGGTTTCGACAGAGTCGGTGTCCGTCTGAATCCCTCTTTCCACGGCTTTTTCGGTATTACCATAGACAGGGAAACCATCCCCACATTTGAATACATCGCTAAACGCCTGAATGGTTATTCCAATCTGGCTTACGCTCATTTTACGGAACCTTACTGGGCGGTGGATGGCGTACCCCACGCACCGAAGGAAATAACCAAACACTTCAGCGCTATTTACCAGGGAACCATGGTTACCAATTGCGGATTCAACAGCGAACGGGGGCATCGTATCATTGTGGAAGGCTATGCCGATGCCGTTGCTTTCGGTAAACCTTATATTTCCAATCCTGATCTTGTGGAACGCATAGCGAAAAACGCCCAATGGCAGCCCTGGGATGAAACAACATTTTACACGCCCGGCCCGCAGGGATACACGGATTATAAAAGACTGGCCGGTTAATAATCGGCAATAACAAGAAAAACAAAATATCTGATATTAAGGAGAATTATTATGACTAGAATTAGTGTCGGAGATAAATTTGCTGATTTTTCATTAAAAAACCAGAAAGATGCCGCAATAGATACTGCGTCATTGAACGGAAAAAAATTACTGCTTTCTTTTCACCCGCTGGCCTGGACGGATATTTGCTCCCGGCAAATGCAGTCGCTGGAGGAAAATTTCGACACGTTCCAAAGTTTAAATACTGTCGCGCTGGGTCTTTCGGTCGATTCCGTGCCCTGCAAAAAAGCATGGGCGGACTCTCTTAGTATTGTCAAAACCGACCTGCTTGCTGATTTCTGGCCGCATGGAGGACTTGCTTTAAAACTGGGTATTTTTATCGACAGATTCGGATTTTCCTAACGCGCCAGTATCATTATCGATGAAAATAGAGAGGTTATTTTTATCAAAATTTATCCGCTGAAAGAACTGCCGGACATTTCAGAAATAACTGATTTTTTGAAAAAATAAAAACCATTTTTGCCGTCTTGCCGGTTTTTTCTCTTTTTATCCGCAAACACAAGCGGATGCATAAATAAACGGTATTGACTTCAACATAATTATCAAGTAAAAAATTTTACCCCTTAGGGAGGAAATTTTATGATTCGTTCAGCGCTTTTAGTCACTTTAGGCGTGGCCATAACAGCTTTTATGTCCTTTTGGGCGGTAATTTTTTCGATTTTCCCCAATTCCGACAACAGAGTCCACAAAATCGCCAATATCTGGGGAAAAATATTATTGTTAATCTGCAACACAAAAGTAGAAGTAATCGGTAAAGAAAACTTCAAGTCCAAAAACCCGCATGTTTTAATGGCCAACCATCAAAGCGATTTTGACATACTTATTTCTTTGGCTTACATACCAGGCCAGTTTCGCTGGTTAGCAAAAAAAGAGCTATTTAATATACCCGTATTCGGCGCGGCCATGAAGGGCGCCGGATATATTCCCATTGACCGCCAAAACAAAGAAGAAGCGATGCAAAGCTTGGATGAAGCAGCGCTGCGCATCCGTAACGGAAAATCCGTAATGACTTTTCCCGAAGGCACCAGAAGCCGCGAGGGAGAAATAAAAGCCTTTAAACAGGGAATTTTTTATCTGGCCATCAAATCCGGCGTGCCCATTATTCCCGTTACCATTATCGGCAGCGGACAGATTATGCCGAAAAGGTCACTCCGGGTAAGACCGGGGAAAATCAAGCTGATTATCGACAAGCCGATAGAAGTCAAGGACTACCATATCGAAAGCAGACAGGAACTTATCGAAAAAGTCAGAAATACAATTATCAACAATTATGACGAATGGCGGGACGCTGATACCGCCGGCATTAAAGATACGGAGAAAGAGACCCCTTGAATTTTTCGACCGCGGTACTTTTGGGAATTGTCCAGGGGTTAACCGAATTATTTCCGGTAAGCAGTTCGGGACATATGGTTATCCTGCGAAGTTTTTTCCCCAGCTTTCAGCAACCGGGCGTGGCGTTTGATGTGGTAGTGCATGTGGGCACACTTGTGGCCATCGTTGTGTATTTCCGCACCGAAATCTGGAATATCACGAAATCCCTTCTGCCTCAAAATATCAAGGATTCACATTCAGAAAACAATTTCAGCACGTCACGAAAACTTCTGCTGCTCATCATTATCGGCACAATACCGGCCGCTTTCTTCGGGCTTCTCTTTCAGGAAAAGCTTCATGTAATATTTAACTTCGCCCGCGCCGCGGCATTTTTTCTTATTATTACCGGATTTCTTCTTTTTATCTCCGACAAGGTGAAAAACACACCCCGGCAAGAAGCGGACATGAATTTTTTCGACGCTATATTAATCGGGCTTGCCCAGAGCTTTGCCCTCTTGCCAGGCATCTCCCGTTCCGGCGCCACGATAACGATGGGAATATTCCGCGGTATAAACAGGACGGCGGCTGCGCGTTTTTCCTTTTTGCTATCGCTGCCGGCAATTTGCGGCTCTGTTATTCTGGAGCTGCCTTACCTGAAACAAGTACCATCCGGGGAAATACTTGCCTATTTTGCCGGTTTTTTATGCGCCGCTTTGGCGGGATTAGCTTCCCTTAATTTTTTTTTCCTGATTATACGCCAGGCGCGCCTGAAATATTTTTCCTATTATTGCTGGACATTTGCTTTGTTTACCCTACTTGTCAAATCCTCTTTTTTCTGAAATAATTGCCGTGATTAAATAAAATTTAATGCACGGATAAAATGGAAGAAAAAATAAAAACCAAAAAAAGAAATCAGGAAATCAAGGGGCTGATTTTTCTCGCCCTGGCAATAATTTTTCTGCTTTGCCTGGTTTCCTATCATCCCGAAGACCCATCGTTCACGCGCTTTGTTCCCGAAGATACTCCCACTCAAAACTTCATGGGTTATATCGGCTCCTATACCGCCGATTCGTTAATACGCCTTCTGGGCTTCGGCTCGTTTTTGTTGCCGTTGCTTTTTTTGCTGTTTTCTTTAAAATACTTTTTAAGGCCTGCCTTTATTGTAAAAAAAGGGCGTGTTTTGAGCTTTGTTGTTTTTGTTCTTACGGTCGCCGGTCTCCTTTCGCTCATTTTCAACAGCGGCGTGACTATCCGCGGCGAACCATTGCAGGCGGGCGGACTTATCGGTTCATCAATTGTAAAAATCCTTCTGTATTTTTTCAACATTGTCGGCACCTATGTTGTCCTCATTGTTCTTTTCCTGATTACACTAATTTTGCTTGTTGAATTTTCACTTGTCTCCTTAACCGAGCGTTTTTTCCAGTCATCGCTTAATATTTTTTCTCTGATTAAGGAACAGATTGCAGCGTTTTTCAGTTTTCTTTTCCGCCACCTGAAGAAAGAAAGAAAGGCGCCGGCGGTCATCGAAAAACCTGTGATGGCGGGGAAAAAACCCAGGCCGAGAAAAATCGAACAGGCTCATTTTGATTTCACAAGAACTCTGAGCGACAGCAAATATGAACTTCCCCCCATTACTCTGCTGGAAGAGTCACAGCATAAAGACACACGCGTAAAAAGGGACAACCTGATTACCAATTCGCGTATCCTGGAAAAAAAGCTTGCTGATTTTGGCGTCATGGCGCGCGTTACGGAAGTTATCCCCGGCCCGGTGATTACCATGTACGAAGTCGAGCCGGCGCCGGGCGTTAAAATAAATCGTATCACCAATCTGGCTGATGACCTGGCGCTGGCGCTGATGGCGCCCAGCATCCGCATCATCGCGCCTATTCCGGGAAAATCGGTAATTGGGATTGAAATTCCCAATCTCAAACGCGAGCATGTTTTTCTCAAAGACGTTTTGGATAACGATGACTTTCAGGAATCACCATCCAAGCTGCCTATCGCTTTGGGCGTAAATTTTGTGGGAGCGCCGGTTATCGCCGATTTAGCCAGAATGCCGCATCTTTTGATTGCCGGCACCACCGGCTCCGGCAAAAGCGTCGCGCTCAACGCGATGATTTGCAGCATTTTATTTAGAGCCCGTCCGGATGACGTCAAATTCCTGATGATTGACCCGAAGAGGCTGGAGCTTTCTTCCTATGGCGGCATTCCTCATCTGATTCATCCTGTTGTGGTCGATCCTAAAAAGGCATCTCAGGTCTTGCGCTGGACGGTGGAAGAAGTGGAAAGACGCTACAGGGTGATAAGCGACGTGGGCGCGAAAAGCATTGATTTTTATAACGCGCTGCTGGCCAAGGGGTCCAAAAGCAAGGCCTTTCAGCAGGCAATGGAACAGCAGCAAGAGGAAGCGTGGCATAATCCTGAATTGGCAAATCCCGCCACCGGCACTCCTGGCGAAAACAGAAACGAGATAAATCACGCTAAGCTTCCTTATATTGTTGTCATTATTGATGAACTGGCGGATCTGATGATGGTGGCCCCGCGTGACGTGGAAGAATCTCTGACCAGGCTGGCGCAGATGGCGCGCGCAGCGGGCATCCACTTGATTATCGCCACGCAGCGGCCTTCAGTTGATGTCATCACCGGATTGATTAAAGCGAATTTCCCCACGCGCATTTCCTTTCAGGTATCTTCCAAGATAGATTCGCGCACGATTATTGACCAGCAGGGCGCGGAACAGCTCCTCGGCGCGGGGGATATGTTGTTTATTCCGCCCGGCACATTCAAGCTCTCTCGCATCCACGGCGCCTATGTTTCGGACAAGGAAATTTCGCGTATTGTCGATTTCATCAAAATGCAGGCGCAGCCTTCTTACGATTCAACCATTGAAGAGTTTCAGGTCGCCGCTACACAGGCTCAGCATGAGGATGACGATGATTCAAAATATGACGAGGCGGTGGCTCTAGTTAGTGAGCTGGGGCAGGCGTCCATTTCCCTGGTTCAGCGCTACATGAAAATCGGTTACAATCGCGCGGCGCGCATTATCGAACAGATGGAGCGCGAAGGCATTGTGGGCCCCTCTGACGGCGCCAAACCAAGAAAAGTTCTTGTCCGGAAGCTTCCCCGTTGAAAAAAGAAAAATCACAAAGTGTACATTTTATCAGCCTGGGCTGTCCGAAAAATCTTATCGATTCGGAAGTCATGGCGGGGCTCCTCAATAAATCCGGCAGGCCCTCAACTCAGACATCTGAGAACGCTGATATCGTCATTGTCAACACCTGCGGCTTTATCGATGCCGCCAAAGAAGAATCATTGCAAGAAATTCTGACGCTGGCCGAAGAAAAGAAAAAAGGCGGCCGGCAATTTAAGATCGTTGTCGCCGGATGTTTGGCGCAGCGCTACGGCAGAGAACTTCTTGCCGAAATTCCTGAAGTCGATTTGTTTATCGGCACGGGAGAAGTCGGCAATATCGCGCGGCATGTTAACACTTTGGAAAAAGCAAGCTTTCGCCGCGCTAGTATCATCAGCAAACCTCAATTTCTGATGAATTATCAACACCATAGAATAATGCCCGCAAAAACAGCCTTTGCTTATTTAAAAATATCAGATGGTTGCTCCAATTGCTGCTCCTACTGCGCGATACCGGCAATCCGCGGCAGGGCGCGCAGCCGGATGCCGAAAGATATTCTGCGCGAGGCGGAAAATTTGGCGGCGCAAGGCTTTAAGGAAATAATTATCACCGGCCAGGATACCACCGCCTACGGAAAAGATTTAAAAAGCCGCCCGCGCTTATCCGGTTTATTGAAAGATATGGCGCAAATTAAGGGCATCAAGTGGATTCGTTTGCTTTACGCTCATCCGGCGCATGTCACCGAAGAGTTGCTCACAACTATGGCTGATACCAGAAAAATCTGCCCCTACATCGATTTGCCGATTCAGCATATCGATGATGATATTTTAAAATCAATGAATCGCAGAGTGACTTCAACAAAAATCAAAACAGTAATTGCTCAGGCCAGGCAGATTATTCCTAATCTGGCGTTAAGGACCTCTTTGATTGTCGGCTTTCCCGGTGAAACACAAAAGCGTTTTGAAAGATTATTGGATTTTGTTCACAAAACAAAATTTGATCATCTGGGTGTTTTTACCTATTCGCGCGAAGAAGGCACAACCGCGGCAAAAATAAAATCACAGATATCCAAAAAAGAAAAAGGGCGCCGGCGCGATTTAATCATGAGCGAGCAGGCTGTTATTTCACACTCTATCAATCAAGGCTTTATTGGCTCTGTGCAGGAAGTGCTGATTGAAGAAAAAAGCGATAGGCCTGATTTTGATTTTGCAGGCAGATGCCGCCGTCAGGCGCCGGATATTGACGGAATTACTTACCTTAAAGGCGCAAACGCGAAAATCGGTTCTATCGTAAAATGCAAAGTCATTGCCGCTGATGATTATGATCTTTTTGGCAATATTATATAGTCAAAAACAGGTTTGACAATTAAGCTATTATTAAAATATAGTTTCAGCATGATTATTGACGACCTCGCAACAATACGTCACCTTGTCATACCGGCGAAAGCCGGTATCCAGTTCTTATAACTCTGGATTCCGGATCTAGTCCGGAATGACAAAAAAGAAAGTATATTCAAGCATGCAGATTCAGGAAGTTTTTTCGGCATATAAAAAAGACCTGCAAGAGGTGGAAAAATACCTTAGCCGATATATAACTTCCGATGTTAAACTTATTCCCGAGGTTTCACGCCATCTGATTGGGAGCGGCGGCAAAAGATTCCGTCCGTTACTGTTATTAATCAGCGCGGCGCTTTGCGGCTACAAAAGGAAAAGCCGCTTCCCCATGGCCGCGGTGATGGAATTTATCCATACCGCCACACTGCTGCACGATGATGTCATTGACCAGGCAATTATGCGTCGTGGCAAGACTTCCGCCAACAACATCTGGGGCAACGCGGCCAGCGTCCTGGTGGGAGATTTTCTTTATTCCAAGTCATTCACCCTGATGACGGAAATCGGCAATATGCAGATATTGAAAATGATGTCAGATGTGACCAATGTCATGTCGGAGGGTGAAGTTTTCCAGCTCATGAAATGCGGCGATGTTAATCTTACCGAAGAAGAATATTTGACAATTATTCATAAAAAAACGGCGGTATTGATTTCCGCCGCCTGTTCATCCGGCGCCATTCTGGCAGGGGCATCTCAGGATAAAGTTGCCTCGCTGGCGCATTTCGGCCACAATATCGGCATGGCTTTTCAAATAACGGATGACACGCTGGATTACATGGCCAAAGAAAAAGATTTCGGCAAATCCATCGGCAAGGATCTGGAAGAAGGCAAAATGACCCTGCCGCTGATTTACGCGTTGAAAAAAGCAAAACCTGCGGAGAGAAAGCTAATTAAAGAAAAAGTATCGCGCAAGAAACTTTCTCAAAAATGCCTGAAAGAAATTCTGATCTTTATACAAGAACACGGCGGTATCGACTACGCCCTTAAATGCGCCCAAAAATTCATCACTGACGCCAAAGCAATGCTGGAAATCTTTCCGGAAAGCACTCAAAAAAAGCAACTCCACGCGGTAGCGGATTATATTCTTTCACGAAAAATATAGCACCATTCCCCTTATAAATTATTACCTTAGAACTAGTAATTTAAGGCAAGATAACGAAAGGCATTGAGCCATTATGCCGTTGACAATGTACCCCATATGTGCTACAGAACCAAGAATGGAGGAATAAAAACATGGCTAAAACAAATACTAAAATAAAAAGCGCTATGGTCCGCGCCCGCATAGAGCCGGCTTTAAAAACAAAAGCAGAAAAATATTTTGATATGCTGGGGCTATCAACAACTCAGGCAATTACTTTGTTCTTCAAGCAAGTTGAACTTCATCGCGGGTTGCCTTTTGAAGTAAATATTCCCAATGCCGAAACTTTAGCGGCCATGAAAGAAATAGAAAACGGAGGCGGCAAGAAATTCAAAAATGCAGATGAGTTATTCGACCACCTGGGCATTTGATGATGAAAAAAATTCATATCAGCACCGCATTTGAAAAAGATGTTGCAAGATTGGTTAAAAGAAACAAGGATATGGAAAAGCTCAAATCCGCAATTCGTTCTTTAGCGCGGGGAGAAAAGCTTGATCTAATATATCGAGATCATAAATTGACAGGAAACTATTATGGCTGTAGAGATTGTCATATAGAATCAGACTGGCTGTTGATTTACAAATACAATGAAGACACGTTATTTTTAGTACGAACCGGAACACATTCAGATTTATTTAAAAAGTAACGCGTAAACACTTTCACAAAAATAACTAAAAGATATTTTAAACACGGCGGTATTGATTACGTCCTTAAATGCGCGGAAAAATATATCGCTGACTCCAAAGCAATGCTACGCATCTTCCCTGAAAGCAAAGAAAAGAATCAGCTTTTAGCAATTGCAGATTATATTATTTCAAGAAGCACATAGCATAGGAGAAAGTACGTTACTTTCACCTACTAATAAATGACTTAAAAATGTCCTGACATTATTAATTACAACCCAAAAGACTCAACGAAAAAATCAGCCAGAGCAAGGCGCTAGCTTTACTGACGACTGTATTGGTTTTGCTCGAAGTGTTTTATTCTTCAGTATTCAATAAAGTAAATTCTGATATCTTGTTTCGGAACAAAATTAGTTAAGCTTGCTTCAAATCGTGAAGATGTCTTTTTTGTTAACTTTGGATAGCAGGTGCTAATATGTTTTCCATCATCTTTACTTTCGATAACCAAACGAAATGACCTGATAGGTTTTTTCCAATTATTTGCCGTAACAAGAATGTAATCCACATAAGTATAGTTACTAATATTAGGTCGTTTTTTTAACCATAGGTCAGCCTTTCCATCAATACAAGCATTTTGGGGAATTTCATTTTTTGATGAAAATAAAGCATAGCCCATGTAAGGTCTATACGAATGTCGAACTGTAACGGTTCCTTTGGCCGGAAATGTTTGAGTCCAATAATATTTCCTAGATACTTTCCAGTTTGGCCAGAGAAAATTATTGTCATTTATCACAAGATTGTTTTTGATCAGCAATTGCTGCTGAACTTTACTTAGTTTCTTAAAAAATAATTCCGGTATTTGCCCTTTATCTCTTTTCGGGTTGTAACGCGTAAATTCAGCAATTTTCCCGAAATCTTTGATTGATATTCCCATGTTTTCAAGCAATATTGTGTGATCAATTTTATTAACAAATGCCCTGATCTCTTCTTTATGCTTTATTCTTTTGCCATTTATTTCGACTATAAAATCGTCATACATCGGTTCCACAGTCATGTCCGATAAATCAAATTTATAATCTGGGATGGGGAACACAATCTCCGTAATTATATCGTTGTTTGAGTGATTCTTGAATATATAGCTGACCTCAATCTTGTTTTCACTTATGTAAAGGTCTTCTTTCTCAATCGAAATATTTTTTTCCTCTTTCAAATATATACCTGTAGCCGCTATTCCTGCTGCCGAATCATTGGCAAAAGAAATAGGGCTAAAGCATAAAATGACGAGGATGGCTATTGCTTGAATTAATATTTTAATCATTCTTGTTCTCCACTGAACACCATTATCTTTTTTTATAAATTTCTAGCCGATCAATTAGTATACCAACTTGGTATTTGCCGAAATTCTGATATTCACTACTTCATTAATCCCAGTAAAAGCGAAGACTGGTTTGCGTTTGTCCCTTAACAATATTCGCGGTGCTTTGTTTTTCTCTGCCGGATAGAGACGCGCTAACCGTGTATTTTCCCGTTGGCAAATCCGCATAAAACCAGGGACCTTCCGAAACGGCGTCAAGAACCTTTTTGCCGCTGTTATCATAAATTTTTACACGGACATCGGAAAGATATTCCCTGCTTTTAACCGCGAAGACAAGTTTCAGGCTATAGTTTTTGCCAATGCCGGTCAGCCTTTCGCGCTCATCCAAACCAATACCGCCGCTTATGTATGAAATGCCCTTGTATTCACCTTTACCCCCGGACGGGGCGCTGCTATCTTTCGTTGTCTGGTTTGTCGCGCAGCCGGAAACCAAAAGAATGACGCAAAACAATATGTTAATATAATTTCTTATTTGCCCCCCTGTGAACACGAAATTATATACCACTAAAAAACACCGGCTAAACCATGCGGCAATACATCTTTGCGTCTTTATCGCAATTCCTTTAAAACATGCTCCAGCCTGTCTATTATTTCCGGCTCAGCAACGGCAGTGGAAAATTCCTTAAGCCATTTACGGATATAATCTAAATCAACATCGGGTATTTTCAGCAATACGCCACGAACATCTTCAATGTCACGCGGACGGCCGGCAACGATTTTATGAATAATAAGATCTTCAGGCGCGGCAAAATTCACGTCATAATCAAGTATCCGAACTTTTCTGGAGTTTGCTATCGCCTGTCTTTCGTAAGGCGAAAAAGAAAAAATAAAGTCGATTCTTATTCCCGTCTCTTCTTCAAGAACGGGCAATACCATCGTTTCTCGCGCGAATTTTTTTGCATCGTCGGGCAATATTTTCAGTTTAAGATCAGCGGCAAGAGCGGTTATTATATCGAGTTTATCGATATCAACTCCCAGTGTTATATCAATATCGCGGGTCAGGCGTGGTTCGCCATAGAGCAAAACAGCCTGTCCGCCGATAAGCATGTAAGGAATATCGCGGCGTTCGAGCTGCGCGCCTATGGATGAGATGATTTTTTCGAACATGAATTAATCACCCGGGCGATGTTTATATCAACTTCTATCCCCGCCAACGGATCCTGGAAAGGCACTACTCCCAACGTAATCGCTTCCTGCCACATTGCGGAAAAAATATTGAACGCTTTTGGCGGCGCAAGCTGCCCTTCCCGGCGGACCAATGAATCCTCAAAGTCTTTTAGTATACGACTGTTTTTTATCATCATCTTTCCTGATATTATAAGTTTTATAAAATAATCCGTTGTCAATTACAAGCTGTATGGTTGCGTCATCTTGTTTAGATAATAATTCGCGGCGTGTAATATTGATCGGCAATATTACCCTCCCGCTCATCTTTCAGCGCCTGCGGCAGGTATTCCATGATATCACGCGCCGTTATTCCGTCCATTCCTTTTTTAGCCGCGGCTAAATCGCCCGCCAGGCCGTGAAGAAAGACACCTTTACGTGTCGCCTCTGGCGGCTTTAATCCCAGGCCGTACATCGCCGCGATACAGCCGGTGAGCACATCACCTGCGCCGGCTGTCGCCATGCCCGCGTTGCCGGTTAAATTAACAAAAACATGGCCATCCGGATAGCCAATCAAAGAATGCGCGCCCTTCAAAACGATAATGCTGTTTAGATTTCTTGCCGCCTCCCGCAAAACGGCGATTTTGTTTTTATCAATTTCGGCTTTTGATTTGCCGGTAAGCCGTGCCATTTCTCCCGGATGCGGCGTTAGGATGGTCGCGGCTTTTCTGTTTTGCAAAATGCCGGTATTTTCCGCAATCGCGGTAAGCCCGTCGCCGTCGATGAGCATTGGTTTTTTGATTTCCGCACTCAATTCTTTAACTAGTTGTTTTGTTTCCTCATCAAGCGAAAGCCCCGGGCCAATCACCACCATGTCCACTTTTGCCGCTGCTTCCAGCAGTTTCTTTTTGTTTTTGAGCGCAATGCTCTTTGCGGCGGTTTCTTCCTGCGGCAGGTAAACAATTTCTCTGCCTTTAACCGCGAGTTTGCCGATCATGGATTTTGGCGCGGCAAGCCTCGCGTAGCCGCCGCCGGATTTCATAAAAGACAAGGCCGCAAAATAAGGCGCGCCGTAATAACTTGCCGCCCCCGCGATAAACAAAACATCGCCTACTGAGCCCTTGTGCGCCTGAGCAGAACGGTGGGGCAGAGGAACATAATCATTGGTGGCAATTTTAAGATCTTTATTTTCCGTAAGTGAAAGCGGAAAGGAAATATGCGCGACAAAAAGATTACCGCATTGTTCAAAACCGGGATAAAGCATATTGCCGATTTTAGGCAGACCAAAAGTTACGGTGTAATCAGCTTTTATTGCCGCGCCCAGAATCTCACCGGTATCACCATTGACACCGGAAGGAATATCTAAGGACAGAACTTTCTTTTTGTTTTTCCTGTTGCTATTATTGACGAGCGCGATTACTTCCGCGGCCAACCCTGCCACTGGACGGTCCAGCCCCGTACCGAAAATCGCGTCAATAATCAAATCACAGTGCGCTACATCTTTTTTAGCCTGAGCCGCGCTTTGAAGCCGCGATACTTCTACCGGCAGTTTTTCGATGATCGCCATGTTAGTTCGGGCTACCCCTTTAAATTTTGCTTTGTCTCCCAGCAAAAATACTTTTACCCGGCCGCCGCCGGAGTGAAGCAGGCGCGCCACGGCAAGTCCGTCGCCGCCGTTATTGCCCGTACCGCAGAAGATAACAAATTTTTTGCCGCCAATGCCGGTTTCACTTTGTATTAAAGACACCGACGCCAGCGCGGCATTTTCCATGAGTATTTCTTCAGCAATACCCAAAGTTTCTATGCAGTGACGATCCATGAAACGCATTTCTTCGACGCTGGCTAACTTCATGTCTATCTCCCTTAAAGTAAACAATTTTGCGCGATAATCTGATTTATAGTAATATTACCTTTAGTTAACGCATTTGCCAACAATATTTTTCAGGAAGGATTAATTAATGCAGACACTGAGCGATGCCATCAAAAAACGCGTATCCTGCCGGACATATTCGGACAAGCCGATAGAAGAAAAAATCCTCCAGCAGCTTGAGTCAATAATCAGCGCTGTGCACGAAGGGCCTTTCGGCAACAAAACGAAATTCAAACTGATTAGCATGGAAACTATCAGCCCCGACCAATGGAAGAAAATGGGCACGTACGGCACAATCAGGGGAGCGAGTAATTTTCTGGCGGGAATAGTAAGCCCCGGCCCGCGGGCGATGGAAGATTACGGCTATTGCATGGAGACAGTAATTCTTAAGGCGACAGCGCTGGGACTGGTAACCTGCTGGCTGGGCGGCACATTTCAGGCGAGCTCTTTTGCCCGGGCGGCAGGATTACAAAAAGGCGAATTGATGCCCGCGGTAACGCCTGTAGGATATCCGGCCTCGCAAAAATCGCTGACGGAAAAAATAATGCGGCGCTTTGCCGGCTCCGATCATAGAAAACCCTGGCGTAATATTTTCTTTATTGATGATTTTTCTCATCCCCTGCCCGAAAATTCCGCTGGCAGATACCGTGAAGCGCTGGAGAATCTGCGCATCGCGCCTTCTGCTTCCAACAAACAGCCCTGGCGGATTTTATATGACGCGAAAGAGAATAATTTTCATTTTTTTGTCGAGCGTTCGCGCCAATACAAGATGCTGGGGATAGCTCATCTACAGGATATTGATCTGGGAATAGCGATGAGCCACTTTGAAATTACTGCTCGCGAACTGACGCTCCCGGGCAGATGGAAAATTATACCCGACGCCCCAAAAGAAAAAAATCTGGAATACATTGTCAGCTGGCAATCCAAATATTAAATTTTAATTTAATCAATTCTGAGAACTTTGGCGCCCTTGATTTTGCCATCTTTGAGTTCCGTCAGCGCGCGGTTGGCATCCTCCAGTGGATATTCTTCCACTTCCGGAATTATCGGAATTTTAGCGGCAAACTTTAAAAATTCATCAATGTCGCGGCGTGCCACGTTGGCGATGCTTTTAATTTCTTTTTCTTCCCAAAGATGTTTGGCGTAATCAAGCTTCAGAAGATAATCTTTGTCCGCCTCCTCTTTGCGGATGGCGTTGATAACCAGCCTTCCCACCGGCACCAGATTTTTGAGCGCTTCAACCACCGGCTTCCAGGCGGGCGTGGTGTCGATTATCGCCTGCAATTTCTCCGGCGGCTCATCGGCCGTATCTCCCGCCCAGGCCGCGCCCAACTCGAGGGAAAAATTTCTTTCGCGCTCGGCACGGGCAAAAACAAATATTTTGCTTTGGGGATAAAGAAATTGAGATAATTTCAAGACCAGGTGGGCCGAAGCGCCGAATCCCGTTAGCCCCAGGTTCTGACCGTCTGACAACTTGGCTAACCTGAGCGAGCGGTAACCAATCGCGCCAGCACACAAAAGAGGCGCGGCCTGAGCGTCACTAAATATTTCCGGTATGGAAAAAGCAAAATTTTGGTTGATTTTGATATACTCGGCATAGCCGCCGTGGGTATCACGTCCGGTCGCCTGAAAATCCGCGCAGAGATTTTCGTCGCCGGTAAGGCATCGCGGACATTTCCCGCAGGCGCTGTAAATCCAGCCGATGCCGACGCGATCATTTATTTTGAATTTATTTGCCTGCGCGCCGCGCCGGGCTACCTTGCCGACAACTTGATGCCCCAAAATCATGGGAAAACTAGGCGGCGGTGTCCTGCCTTCGATTTCATCAAGCTCTGTGTGACAAACACCACAGGCGGAAATCTTAATCAATACTTCCTCGCCACCGATTGCCGGAAGATCCATATCAGCCAGTTTCAGCGGCCGGCGGTTTTCTCTTAAGCTGCCGGTTTTCTCTAAAATATAAGCTTTCATTCGCAGCGCTTGAAAAAAGCAATCGTCAATCCTGTATTTTCAGCGCCGCGGGCATTTCCAGGGGAATATCCACGGGCTGAACATATTTTTTGACCGTCTCCTGCATGCCGCCAATGTTCAATTTCTCAAACAGGAAAGAAAACTGCTTTTCGAGTTGAGCGCCCAGTTTGTCGCGCGTTTTCGCGGGCAGGTGCCAAAGCTCCAGCTTGAAAGGTCCAAAGCCTTTTTTGCGTGTTTTATAAATGAACTGTTCCTCCGTGTCTTTTTCCTTCCACTCATTCTTAAAATTGGTTTTGAGGTACTGATATATTTTTTCCCTCAGGTCGGCGGGAAATGTCGCGCTATCGTAAATGATATTCTGGAAACCTGTAGCCAGATGAATTTCAGCTGTACCCACAGCCGGAAATTTGTCGAAAGCCTCGTCAGGTAAAGTTGATGCCCCGTGCTGAACGGCTCCGGCCATGCCATACTTCGATCGTGCTACCTCGGATAATTCTTTTAAAACATCAAAATCTATTTTGACTTCCGCCACAGTTCCATCCGCCATCGGAACTCCGCCATGTGTCGTTCCGGTCTGCACGCTTATTTTGCTGATTCCCTCAAGGGACGGCCCGTTTTTTTTGAGCTCCTCTTGGTAACCTTCCATAAACGCATGAAGTTCTTCCACGGTACTGTTTTTACCGCCCACTTCACCTATCTCGCCGCCCACGGAAATTGTGACACCCTCCGGTTCCAAATCCCTAATCATGGTGGTCAGCTCAGCCGCCAGCACGTAGTTTTTCTTCTGCTGTTGTTTAACAGTGTTTTTCGTTAAATCCACCAGTGTGGATGTATCGATATCGATATTATAAAATCCCGCGTCAATCGCCTCCCAAATCAGATTCTTCACCGTCTGTGTTTCTGTTGCGGCATCGGCGGCGAATTTCTTTGCGTTAATCTGAAAATGATCGCCCTGGATAAAAATCGGCCCCCGATAACCGGTTTTAATCGCCGCGGCTTTCACGGCGCAGGCATATTCAACGGGTCTTTGCATCGTATAATCAATTTCCGAGCGGGCAATTTCAAAGATAACAGGCCCCGCCTTCGCTTTCATGGCGGCGCGAAATATTGCCTGTGCCGCATCATAGGTGAGCATCCGGATATTAACTGCCGGCACGGTAAAGCCCGTAATTTCACTACGCCCCATCGCCTCATAAAGAGGCTGTATGGAAGAAGAGTAAATCCCCAGCGTACGCGCCGTATTGCGAATGAGCCAGCACGCCGCTTCCTGTGTTGATTTATCAGCACTGAACACGGCTGTGTAAATTAAGTCGTCAATCAGCTTGCCCCTTAGCTTTGGTTCGTCGAGTATGCTGATATCGCGGCCATCCAGCTTTATAATCGGCGCGCATTTTTTCTTCAACTGCCCCATATTCTCAAAAATCATAAACGCTCCTTTATAAACATTCTAATAATAACTAATTCATGATTCTTTGGACCGCCTTAATTTTGGCGTGCAAATTAATCAAATAAGCCTCCTGCGGCTGCTTGTCGCCGTCAATAGGGTCGTATTCATCCCGTTTGATGATGGAAGCTATTGTGTCATAATCATCGCCGTGATTTCTTAGCAGTTTTTCAATTGCTTCACGAAACCTCTTCGTGTGTTCTATCGCGCGGGGCATATAGTTTCTGGCGTCATCTCCTGTATAATAATAACCGTGCGCCAGCACCAGTATTTCCACATCATAGGCCGCAAGTTTTTTAAGCGAGTCCAGATACACATGATAATCCGTCAAAAATTCACTGAAAATATAATCGCCCAACCCCGGCACCCCTACTGATTCCGAAGGAATCAATATCTTATACTCGGGAATGTAAAAACTCAGCATATCCCGGGTGTGTCCGGGGGTTTTTATTATTTCCACATGGAGGTTTTGCGCCACCTCTACTATCTCGCCGTCTTCCAGCACCCGGTCAACTAAAAAAGGCTCAAAGTGAACTTTGCCGTCCGAATCGAATGCATTGAGCCTTTTTATCAGCTTAATTGCGGAAGGCTTCTTTATAATATCGCTCGCCTCTGCCGAAGCGGCAATTTTCAGGCCAGGCATGAATCTTTTGAGCAACCCGGCCGCGCCGCAGTGATCAAAATGCACGTGAGTTAAAAACAGGTATTCCGGTCTCCTTTCCCCCATCAGCCGGAGACTTTCGCGCCAATAATGCTCGCCAAAAATATATACGCCCGCGTCAAAAATTATTGGGTGCTTGCCATCCAGCAAATATGACGGAACGGCAGACGGCCCCAAACAATAAAAACTCTCCTTGATTTTAGCCGGTTTACTTTCATGTATCATCGCTAACAGTCCTGCTTCTACAATTTGCCGCCGCTCTTATCTCGCGCCGTGGAAAAATCAGACCAGAAATTGTTTCGCCAATTCTACTTCCGCGCGACTGCCGATGTAAACAGGAGAACAATGATTAATATTTTCCACCTTTAGGGAAAGAATATCATCCTTGCCGTCCGTGGCCATGCCGCCGGCCTGTTCCATAATAAAAGCCATGGGCTGCAATTCGAACAAAAGCCTTAATTTCCCGCGCGGAGATTTGAGCAGGGCCGGATAGGTAAACAAGCCTCCTCGCTTTATCAGCACCTGATTAATATCAGGCACAAACCCTCCGCTGTAACGCAACTTGTATCCTTCTTTTTCCAGATGCTCGACAAATTTCTGATGCCCAGGCAACCAATCGCGGCGCAATCCGCCGGGAGAAAAGATGGACCCTTTTTCCTTCATCACAATATTTTCCTGCGCCAGCACATATTCGCCTTCGCGGTTTAGCACGAATTCATGCGCCCCCTTGCCCGCGGAATAAATCATCGTGATAAGCGGCCCGTAAGTAATATAAAGCGCCGCCGCCATCGTATTGCGTCCCTTGTCCAGTATGGCTTCTTTGTGAATTCCGATAATCGTTCCGATAGCCAGGTTTGTTTCCACCAGAGATGAGCCATCCAACGGATCGGCGGCAACAATATACTTTCCCCTGCCGGAACCTGTTTTGACTATTTCCCTGAGCTCTTCCGAGGCGTATTCTCGCACGAACCCGGAATACTGAAGCTGATTTTTCATGATTTCATCGGCAGCCCTATCCAGGGAAAGCTGATCTTCTCCGTAGATGTTTTTGAAACCGGCCAGCTTGCGGTTGGCTTCATGTATTTTGGCGGAGATGTATTTTCCCACCACCGCAATCTGCCAGATAAGTCTTCGTAATTCCTCTTCCACACCGGCCATCCACATGTGACGCCGCAAATCAACGATGTTTTTCGTGTAATCGTTAATCCCTTCTCCCATATTTTCCTCCGCAACCGATTAATTATGAAAACTATCGACCGAAACCTGATATTTTTTTGTTCACTTTTTTACCGCATTGTTGAATAACATTCTTTGCGATTACATGCAAATATTAAGGCAACGTTCATATCTTCCCTTTTTTGCTATATTTTATAAGTATTTAATTTTATATCAGATAACGGCACAAGACATTGTGAGATGTACTTAAATGGCCAAAGCTCAAGCTCATCTGCACCTCGCGGCGCCATTTTTACAAAAGCGCGACGGCGGCTTTTAGCGTTGACTTCGGCAGTTCATTGAGTTAATAAAGTTCACCTTTTTCGCTTTTTGCGCGGGTTTTTATTATTTCTTTAAAATTTAACCAGGAGGTTGTGGTGAGTTCTTCAAAAAAATATAAAATTGCCGTTATTCCCGGAGACGGAACAGGCCCGGAAGTTATCAGCGAGGGAATTAAAGTCCTTAAGGCCGTCGCCGCGAATGAATCCATCAAGTACGATCTGGTCAATTACGACCTGGGCGGAGAACGCTATAAAAAAACCGGCGAGGTTCTGCCGGATTCCGTTTTGGAAGAACTCAAAAAATTCGATACTATTTACCTGGGAGCAATCGGCCACCCCGACGTAAAGCCCGGCATTCTGGAAAAAGGACTGCTGCTGCGCCTGCGCTTCGAGCTTGACCAGTATATTAATTTGCGGCCGGTAAAACTTTACCCCAATGTCCCCTGCCCGCTCAAAGACAAGGGCCCCAAAGATATTGATTTTGTCGTCGTGCGCGAAAACACGGAAGGACTCTACACCGGCGCCGGCGGGGTGTTGAAAAAGGGAACTCCTGATGAGGTCGCCACGCAGGAATCAATCAATACCCGAAAGGGAGTGGAGCGTTGCCTGCGCTACGCTTTCAAATACGCGCAGAAACGAAATAAAGAGAAAAAACTCACGCTGTGCGGCAAAACTAATGTCTTAACTTACGGCTTTGACCTGTGGGAACGCACCTTTTATGAAGTGGCCGAAGATTATCCCGATATCAAAACAGATTACGCGCACGTGGATGCCACCTGCATGTGGATGGTAAAAAATCCGGAATGGTTCGATGTTATCGTAACCGACAATATGTTCGGCGATATCATCACCGATTTGGGCGCCATGATTCAGGGCGGCATGGGAATCGCGGCGGGCGGCAATATCAACCCGGAAGGCGTCTCCATGTTCGAACCGATCGGCGGCTCCGCTCCAAAATATACCGGACAAAATGTGATTAATCCGCTGGCAACCATCTGCGCCGGCGGCATGATGCTGGAAACACTAGGGGAAGACAAGGCAGGAAAAAGAGTGGAAAACGCGGTAATAAAGCTTCTGGAAAGCGGAAAACTAAAAAGTCTTGATGCCGGCAAAATGGGTATGACAACAAGTCAAATCGGCGACTGGCTGGCTGAAAATATTTAACCTCTATCAATCGCCTGCCTGATATTTCTGCAGTTTGCTGCGCAGTGTTTTGCGGGTAATTCCCAGACGGCGCGCGGCTTCGCTTTTGTTGCCGCCGCAGGTATTGAGCGCGTCCAGAATGCTTTTTTTCTCCATATCTTCCAGCGACATATTTTGCTCCTCTTTACTTTCTTCAGGAGCATCGGAAGAAATGTTGTCTTCCATAATCAGCGATATCTCTTCAGCATCAACAAAATCCGACCGCGATAAAACCACTGCCCTTTCCACAGCGTTCATTAACTCCCGGATATTCCCCGGCCAAGCATAGGCGAGAATCTTTTCCATAGCCCGCGGCGTGAATCCACGGATTTCTTTTTTATTGCGCGCGGCAAACGATTCCAGAAAATGCTGCGCCAGTAGCGGGATATCTTCTTTTCTTTGACGCAGCGGGGGCACATGCAGGAAAACAACATTGAGCCGGTAAAACAAATCTTCCCGGAAGTTTCCTTTTTGAATTTCTTCTTTTAAATCTTTATTGGAAGCGGCAATTAAGCGCACATCAATTTTAATCACTTCCGCCCCGCCCACGCGGGTTACTTCCCTTTCCTGCAAAACGCGCAAGAGCTTCACCTGCATCGCCTTGGACATTTCGCTTACTTCATCGAGAAATAAACTGCCGCCCTGCGCCTGAATAAATTTGCCTTCACGCCTTCGCTCCGCTCCGGTGAACGCGCCTTTTTCATGGCCGAAAAGTTCGGATTCCAGCAGTGTTTCCGTCAGCGCCGCGCAGTTAATTTTTACAAACGGCGCTTCTTTGCGCTCGCTATTGAAATGAATGGCGTTGGCAATCATTTCCTTGCCCGTGCCCGATTCTCCGGAGATCAAAACCGTGGCTTCCGTGGGGGACACCTGCGCAACAGTTTCCAGAAGCTTGGCCATCTCTTTGCTTTGGCCGATGAGGTTTTGCCGGTCGAACTGCTCTCCCAACCGGTTTTTTAAATATTCGTTTTCTTTTTTAAGGCGGTTGTGTTCGGTGGCGCGATCAATTGTGATTTTCAGCTCATCAAAATCCAGCGGCTTGGTCAGATAATCATAAGCGCCTTTTTTGAGAGCGCTTACCGCCGTTTCCACCGAGGCATAGGCTGTCATAATAATTACCGGAATTCCCGGATTGATTGTTTTTATTTGTTGCATCGCTTCAATTCCGGAAACATTGAGCATGCGAATATCCATCAAAATCAGGTCAAAAAATTTTTGTTTTACCTTTTCGATTGCCACGGATCCGTCGTTAGCGTCAGATACTTTATAGCCCCAACCACCCATCAGCTTTTTGAGCATTGTCCGGTGGGGCAAATCATCATCCACAACCAAGATAGTCTGTTCAGCCTTCATCCATGCACTCCTTAATTATACTTTTACTTAACGCGGAAAATATAAAGATACTTTTGTCCCTTTTCCTCTGGCGCTTTCGACAGATATTTTTCCGCCATGAGCTTCCATTATTTTTTGGACTACTGCCAGCCCTAAACCGGTTCCCGCCGGCTTGGACGTAAAATAAGGATCGTAAATCCGTGGCAGGTCATTCTCTCCTATCCCTTTTCCCGTATCTTTGACCACTACCTGAACACTTTCTTTTTCCTCAATAATATCTATATCGAGACTGCCGCCTTTTTTCATCGCCATCAAAGCGTTTAAAAAAATGTTGAGCAGAACCTGCTTTACTTTGTCCGGATCAGCTTCAACAAACGGTTCATTTTTTCCCACATTAATATTTACAGTAACATTATTATTGCTAACTTCAGGTTCAACTAATTTTACCGTATGCTCAACAAAAGAAGAAAGACGGGCGCTTTCTTTTTTTAGATCCATTGGCCGGGCAAATTCAATGAGCTGTGTAATGACGCGGTTTAATCTTTCCACCTCGTCAATGATAATATCCGCCGTTTTTTTATCTTCGCTGTCGGATTGCAATCTCTCTTTCAAATAAACGGCAAAGCCCTTGATGGAACTGAGCGGATTTCTGATTTCATGCGCCACGCCGGCGGCCAGGGAACTGATGGATGTCAGGTGGCGGCTTCTGGCCACCTCTTTTTCCAACTCGCGGATTTGAGTCACGTCACGTATCAGCAACATTTTTCCGCTGGAGATATCATCATCGACAAGTACCGCGCCAAGAACTTCCCATTTTTTCTTTTCGCCGTCGAAAGCGGTTATTTCAATATCCTGCTCCACAAGGCCGCCCTTTGCGGGCAGCCCTGCAAGGAGATTCTGCAGGGGTTCGGGTAAATTTTCCGTATATTTTGCCTCTGACAAATCAGGGCAGGACACTTCCAGAATTTCCTGCGCTTTTTCATTGCAGCTGATTATTTTGCCACCGCCATCGAACGCAACAAGCCCGACGGGCATATTTTTTATCAGCGTTTCCGAAAAAACCTTCATGCGCGAAAGAGTAGAGCTGGTTAAGCGATAAGCCTGAACCAAAAAAAGAGAAATAATGGCCAAAGAACCAACGAGCAAAAGAACAATTATTCTTATAATTGTATTGCGTGTATCAACGGCAGTCGCTTTTTCAATCTTACCCATGTTAAAGCCCACATAAATCACGAATTCCCCTTGAACTTTTTCTGGCCCATTAGGATGTTCCTGATAATCAAGATACAGGGGGAACAAACCCCGGTACACTTCAAAAGTGTCAGCGCCCTGTGGATTGGCTGTTTGACGCCACTTGGTTTCCCTACTTTGCGCGATTTGAGCCGTATCCAGATCCAAACCGTATTTCTGGGAAATCATGGACGGATCGCTATCCGCGATAATACTGCCTTCGTTATCAGTCACAATTATATAGTCAATGTCCGGCTGTTGAGCTATTGCTATAAGTAATTTTTGCATGTTAAAGATGCGATTTTTTTCATCCGCCGCGTCACTCATTCCCGCTTCAAAAGAGCGAATTAAGGTCGCGCCTTTTTCCACAAAAATTTCCACCGCTTTTTTTTCTTGCCGCTGGAACTGCGCCATCGCCATCATGGCGAAAATAACAGCTATAACCGCAACGGCGCTGATGGCCGCCCACAGAGAAATATCAAAACGGATTTTTCGTCTTCCTTTATTCATTATTGACGACACCATTTAATTCTCCGGATAAATATTACCCACACGGATATTTATGCTGGGTACATATTATCCATATATCGGCTGCTAATGCAAATGATTTATTGTCTGCATCATAATTTCTTCCGTTATTACAGAAACTTAAAAAGTAACAACGCCGATGGCACAACCCTTGCTTTATATCAGGCCAAATAAATGAAATTACCTCATAAAGGAGATTAGTGATGAAAAAATTAATGTTAACATTGGCAGCATCCGGGCTCGTCGTGCTTTTAGCGATGCCCTCTTTTGCTATTGGCCCGCGCGAGGGCAGGGGTCCGCAAGCGAAATACGGAAACACCGATTATTCCGACCGCGGATATCATCGTGATAAAGCGCTTACAAGATTGAATCTGACCGATGAGCAGAAAACCAAAATTGAAGCTCTCAGGTTAGCTCATGACAAAAATGTCCGTCCGATCAGAGAGGAAATGTTTGATAAATCCGTGGAACTGCGCAGGCTGTGGTTACAGCCCGACCCGGACAAAAACAAAATAAATGCCAAGCAAAAAGAAGTAAGGGCACTGCGCAACAAATTGGAAGATAAACGAACAGATTTTCGTCTGGAAGTTAATAAAGTGCTGACACCCGAGCAGAAAGAAACACTGGCCACCTATGGCTGGGGCAGAAAACCCGGGTACGGTCCGCGCGGCGGCAAAAGAGGACCCGGCAGCGGTTACGGTCCGGGAATATGCTACTAAAACCTTCTGACCAGTATTACCTCCTTTCCGAAAAACGGGAGAGAATAAACTCTCCCGTTTTTTTACATTAAAGCAAAAATAGTTTATAATACTCGTCATGGGGAAAAAATTTGCGGCGATAAATTACTGGAAATATCCTTTGCGGACTTTAACCCGTCTCGCGGCAATTATATTTTATTCTCTGGCCGTTTTTTTTATTTTCACGGGCTGTCAGACAACGCCTGTCGCTCATGTGACAGAAACTCTTCCCGAAGACAAGTCCCAAAAAGCTGAAATTCTTGTCGCCTACGCCACCCGCGCCGGTTCGACCATCGAAGTCGCTCAGGCGATAGGGGAAAAACTGGCAGCGGTTGGAGCCGCTGTTGATGTAAAACCCGTAAAAAACATCGACAACCTGGACGGTTACCGGGCAGTTGTTCTGGGAAGCGCCATCCGCCGTGGCGCTGTATTGCCGGAGACGGCAAAGTTCGTCAAAAAACACAAAGAAGAACTGAACAAAATGCCGGTTGCTTATTTTATCGTTTGCATGATTACCAGGGAAGACACGGAAAAAAACCGCGCGAGAGCCTTCTCCTACCTTGAACCTTTGGTTGCGCAGGTTCCCCCGCGTGATACAGGGATTTTCACCGGAAAACTTGATTACTCCACATTGAACTTCATTGAATTATTAATCATAAAATATTTCATCGGCACGCCGGAGGGCGACCTGCGCGATTGGAAAATAATTAATGATTGGGCGGAGCGCCTGAGTCGCAAATTACGTGTATTTTAAAAGATGTTAGGATTATTTGAACAAACGATGCTGATAAATGTAATAAGCCTTACCAAAAATGCCCTCATTCATTGCTGATTGCTGCTTGGTAAAAAATAAAATACTATTTATTTGCTTATGCCAATCCGCATGTTAGGGAAATAATCATTGTTAGTCCTATATTAAATGATACCAACAGCCAAACAAGGATTACTTTAATCCAATTATTTGTTTTATCTTTAAAGTCCTCTTCCGGTGGCGCAAAAATAATGTTCATAAAAATAATGAACCCAATCCATGCCAGCCCTAGTGAAAAAAATAAAGATAGAAGCGATGGTTCTGCACCCCATTTAGGAAACCGTTTCATAGTCAGTGCACAGTGAGATGACCGACCTGTTCTTTAGTAAACGTAAGC
>Ga0129302_1000194_pt1 | contig 45187 bp, 54 predicted proteins | sample BlaSprsedimmetaG_FD_94476 | JGI IMG/M metagenome (GOLD analysis project Ga0129302, IMG submission 94476) | Hot spring sediment bacterial and archeal communities from California, USA to study Microbial Dark Matter (Phase II) - Blank Spring... | ecosystem: Environmental > Aquatic > Thermal springs...
GTCCATCCACGTGCACGGTTTTTGGCCCCCGGTGTTCATTTTCCGGGCACCAATTGACCCGTAATATACACGTAACTAATTACTATATCAATGTGTTTTACTTTTTCAGGAGGCTCTAATTATGAAAAGCAGTACGACCAACTTATTTTTTTCTTCAATGACAAAGACATCCTGACGCACTACGGAGCAAGCTTCAATGCAGATGAGGCATCATATGGATTTCCGTTTTAAGATCATCATCTTATTGGGAGGGATTTCGATATTTCTCTTCGTTGGATGCGTTTCATACCAGATGGTAAAATCCGTGGAAGGATCACCGGTGATTTCACCGGGCACTACTCTTGTCATCGGCAAGACAACCCTGTATGATGTATTATTCCGCTTCGGTGCCCCGAATCAGGTGATCGAGATGGAGGGAAGAAATCTCATTCTCTATGAGAGGATATTGTATCGACAAAACGCTCTTACGATCGGCATCCCCGTCATGGGCGAAATCGGGGGGCCGAACTTCGATTTCTCTGCGCGAGGCGGATTGACCCGATACGACACGCTGGCTCTTTTTTTTACGCCTGACCATATCCTCTGCGATATGGTATGTGAACGAGGGTCACACCGACCTTACCTGAAAAGTTTGTTTTCTGATAAAGAAAAGTAGCGCCCCAGGTAATTGATTCGAGGGTCATAACGATTTTGTATGAGGTCTTACATCTCGTATCACGAAATATCGATGTAAACGCTCCGAAGGTGAAGTTTGTCAATACGTGTCATAATCGAAAGTACGTTTTCTAACCGTAACGATCGGTCGGCATTCATTTTTTTGAACAGATCGACATGCTAACAACGGTGATTAATCTGAACTAGGCAACGCTCCAGGAAGTCCTGTCATGCATATCTTTGAGAATAATTTTTTTCGATATAAGAAGATCACGTATTTCGTCGGCTTTCCGCCAGTCCCTGGCAACCCGTGCTTCCCAGCGCTCCTTGATGAGGCTCTCAATTTCATCAATATCCAAGCCTAATTTTTCCGCCTCTCGCCTCCTGTCCTGTTCAAAATACTCATCCGGCTCTTCCATAAACAATCCCAGCACGTTACCAACCTCTCTCATGATTGTTTTTCCTTCGTTCAGGACAAAGAGCGATTCCTTCGTCGCCTTGAATGTCTTATCTGTGTAATAGCCGTTTATCACCCTAACCGCATCAAATATATATCCAAGCGCTCTGGCCGTATTGAAATCATCATCCATGGCTTCTATGAATCGTTCCGGGAGCGAACGAATCTTATTATACATCTCTTCATCGCCACTGGTCAGGTTTCTCGGCGATACGGCGGAAAAATCAACATCCATGGCGAGGTACCTTTCAATGTTCCGAAGTGTGTCATAAAACCGCTCCATTCCGAGGCGGGCATCCGCCAGAGACTCTTCAGAAAAATCAACAGGGCTCCTATAGTGACTGTGCAACATGAACATCCTCAAGACTTCGGGGTGGTATCGCTCCATCGCCTCCCGCATGTTAAAGATATTGCCGAGAGATTTGGACATCTTCTCCTGGTTCACCCTTATAAAACCATTATGAATCCAATATCTCGCAAATGTTTTTCCCGTTGCCCCCTCAGACTGGGCAATCTCGTTTTCGTGATGAGGGAAAATAAGATCCCGCCCGCCACCATGAATATCAAACGTTTCCCCCAAGAATCGTTGACTCATAACGGAACACTCGATATGCCATCCCGGTCGTCCCCGTCCCCAGGGGCTCACCCACCATGGCTCACCTTCTTTTGCCGATTTCCAGAGAATAAAATCGAGCGGGTTCTTTTTCTTCTCATCAACTTCTATTCGAGCCCCCGCCATCATTTCATCGATATTTCTTCCCGATAACTTTCCATATCCCTGAAATTTTTTCACCGAATAATAAACGTCACCATCGACGACATACGCTAATCCCTTTTCGATCAGATCTGAGACAAGCCTGATCATACCTTGAATATTTTCCGTCGCCTTTGGCGTTATTGTCGGTCGGGCTATGCCAAACTTGTCCATGTCTTTATTATGTTCTTTTATGTATCGCTCAGATATTTCAATGATATCAGTGCCTTCCGCGTTTGCCTTTGCAATGATCTTGTCATCGACATCAGTAAAATTCTTGACATATGTTACATCGAATCCCCGGTACTTGAAGTATTTAAAAATAACATCGAAAACCACGGCCGAGCGGGCATGTCCGATATGACACATATCGTAGGCAGTAATACCGCAGACGTATATCCCCACTTTCCCCTTCTCAAGGGGAACAAAATCTTCCTTTTTGTTTGTTATCGTGTTGTAGAAGCGTAGGGCCATGCCAACCTCCCTCTCCTTTCCTGTGGTCTTTATTTGCCGGTGGTTTGGTGTGTATGATTACGGAAAGAGGGGGACCATATTCAATCCCGTATCCTCAGGTAAACCGTACATGAGATTCATGTTCTGTACCGCCTGACCGGCGGCGCCCTTTATAAGATTATCGATCGATGATACTATTATCACTCTTCTCGTTCTTTCGTCAAGGGCCAGTCCGATATCACAATAATTCGAACCCTTGACTGAGGAAATATTGGGAACCATACCGTCATCATAGATTCGTACAAATTGTTCACCCCTATAGAATGTCTTATACATATCAATAAGTTCCCCGATAGAGGTTTCATTCAGAATGGTCGCGTAAATCGTACTTAAGATGCCGCGATTTGCCGGTATTAAATGGGGAATGAATGTCACGGCAACGTTACATCCGGCTAAGATACTTAATTCCTGGTCTATTTCGGGGGTATGACGATGGGTTCCTATTTTATACGCCTTAAATCCTTCATTGACTTCGCAGAACAGAGACCCGACTGAAGGTTCACGTCCGGCACCGCTTACACCTGACTTTGAATCAACAATAACCGACGACGGTTCAATAACACCGGCTTTAATGATCGGCGCCAGACCGAGAATAACGCTTGTCGGGTAACACCCGGGGTTTGCGACAAGATCTGTTTCCTTAATTTCATCTCTGTATAATTCGGGAAGTCCGTAGACAGCCCTGCGAACCAACTGAGGTGACGAGTGTCGCTTATACCATGACTCGTAGACACTGACATCCCGCAGCCGATAATCTGCACTCAGATCAATAACCTTGGTGCCGTTATTCAAAAAAAGCGGCGCAGCTTCCATGGCCTCGCCATGGGGAACGGCCAAAAACACCACATCGCAGAGATCTGCAACGTCTTTGGGTGACGCGTCGACATAGTCCGCCCTCGTCAATCCCTTGAAAAGGGGGTATACATCGGCTATCGGCACACCTTTATATTTGCGCGACGTCAGTGCAACAACCTGCGACTTTTCGTGCCGTATCAGAATCTTCAGCAGTTCCTGCCCCGTATATCCACTGGCCCCATAGATGCCGACCTTGACCATAACACCCTCCATAAACGAAAAAAGGAGGCCACAGCCCCCTTTTCGATCTGCTTATCTTTTTGAATATTGGAATCTTTTTCGTGCTCCCGGCTGGCCGTATTTCTTTCGTTCCTTCACCCGGGCATCCCGTGTGAGAAAACCCGCTTTTTTTAATATTGGTCTGAACTCTTCATCGTATTCAACCAAAACTTTTGATATCCCATGCTTCACAGCACCGGCCTGTCCGGCGATTCCCCCTCCCCTGACATTGATATAAAAATCAAAGGCATCATTTTTGCCGACCAGATTAAGAGGTTGCTCAATAATTCGTACAAGGCTGTCACCAGGGAAATAGGTCCTGACATCCCCCTTATTAATAACCCAGCGTCCGCTTCCTTCTTTCATCCATACCCTGGCTATAGCCGTTTTTCTTTTCCCCGTTGCGTAGTATCTTCTTTCTGCCATATTAGACTCCACCATGTAATCTTTTCTGATGCATTATATTTCGAGGGATTGAGGCTGCTGCGCCCGGTGTGGGTGTTCCTCTCCCGTATATACTTTAAGCTTCTTAAGCATTCTTCTCCCCAAACTGTTCTTTGGAAGCATACCCCGTACGGCAAGATGCAAGAGTCTTTCCGGCTTCTCCTTCAGCATTTTACCCGCAGGAGTCGATGTCAGACCCCCCGGATAACCTGAATGACGATAATATATTTTATCGGTCAGTTTTTTGCCGGTAAGCGAAATCTTGTCCGCATTGACGACAACCACGAAGTCCCCCGTATCAACATGGGGCGTATAGACGGGTTTATGCTTTCCTCTCAATCGCCTCGCGACCTCACTGGCAACCCGTCCGAGGACCTTGCCCTGAGCATCTACGATAAACCACTCTCTTTTAACATCAGATTCCTTTGCACTATATGTTTTCATATATTGATCACAGCTCCCTTGAGACTTAAGCAGACAAACTATGAAATTTATATAGCTTTGTCAAGAAAAAAACCCCCTATTCCCCACTAATATTTTCCATATCAGCTTCTGCACGGGCAATCTTCCCCAGACCGTACAGCGACAGTATGATCATGAATTTTTTATCATCGGGCGTGTCCGAATAGGCCATCTCGACGCTCCAACATTGACTTGAATAATTAACACCGTAAAGTGATTCAAGCGTTTTATTATCCAGTTCATTCTTTCTGAGTTTATAGTTCATCTGCAGCGAATCGGTGATGTGCGCCTTCAACAACAGATTGATCTCTTCAACCGAGTTCTGGGTATATCGATACTCAACAGTACAAGAATCTCCCCGCCAGTCGCTCACCCTCGCATGGTAATTCGTTTTCTTCCATTCACCGTCATTGACGTCATAACTTGTATCAGCATCAAACGACAGATACCTGAACGGATCAATATTGAGCTCCATACGGACAATACCGAAGGGCCGTTTCTTATCAGTCGTGCCGGTCGTTTTCCCTCGTGCTTCTCTGATATCGTATGTCTGGCTCAGCTTAAACCTGAAAAATTCATTATATCGCCTGTTTCCGTGGTCGTCAGCCAATCGGGCGATTAATGTGTTTGTCAACGAATAGGTGATGGTATTCTGTTCCGGGATCTCATCAACATAGTCGATTCTGTCTCCTTGGTAAACATAAGGGATGTATCTATATGTAATTTCGGGCCGTATTCCATGTCGTATCATCTGTATCGTTTGTCCGCCTACATTGAATATCCGGTGAACCTCCGTTGAAGCCGTCGCGGCTGCATCATATAATTCACGATTACCCCGTTTGCCCGGTGATGTGTCGTCGGAATGTGAACCGTCCCACATGGTTTCCCGAACCCCGATCTGGGGTGTAATTTGAAAATAGTTCTTGTATCGAAGGGGAAGTGAAATAATCGGATGCACATCAAAGTAATGGCCTCGATATCCTTCGTTTCGGTAATAGTAGTCGTACTGTGACTCCACTTCAAAGTTAAACGGCGTACCGAACAGAGGCTGTGTAACTCCCGTAATGGTAATCTCGGGATATTTCTGCAACGTAGCATCATTCGAATATTCTTGTAGATTATCCGTATATTGACCAAGTACCGTTACATTGAATAAATTCCAGTTCTTCACGAGGCGTGCCGTTGAGTCGAGCGATGCGATTGATTTGTCGGCACGGAAAGAAATCTTTTCGAATCGTTTCTTGCCGCTTTTCTCGTAATGATCAAGATAATAATTACTATCGCCAAAATCCCTGAAAAACCAGTGATCGGAAACCTTCATGATATCCGCCCTGAAATAAAAACCGGGGCTGAATGTTGTCTCATGATTCAGATAATAGGACCACCGTTTCTGATTCCCTTTCCAATCGCGCTGAAGAACATCGTTATCAGAAATTCCCTGCTCTTTCGAGTCATTGAGATAATCACCGTAAAATGTTCCAAATGTATCTTCGCTGATACAATAACGAAATTCGACTCCTTCCTGAAATCCCCGTTCACTCATGTATCTTTGATAGAATGTCGCATCGGCGTTATCGGAGAACGCCCAGAAGAATGGTATTCCCACATCCCACCCGTGCTTATCACTGGAATAACTGAAGCGTGGATAGAGCAACCCTGTTTGTCTGGTTGTTTTTGCAGGGAAGATGACATAGGGGATGTAGATGACAGGCCGATTTTTTACCTGAAATGTTCCATGTTTCAGCGTTCCATACCCATCAATAGTAACATCTAACTCTCTTCCGGTAAACCGCCAGTCAGGACGATCTCCATCGCATGTCGTTGCCGTTGCATTTTTAAGAAAATATGATGTTTCTCCCGTCTTCTTTATTTCTGTCCCGCTCAGATAAAAATGATTTTTCTCGAAGAACAGACTGCCGTTCCAGACCTCTCCAGTTTTTGACTGGATGTTAAAACGGGCTTTATCACCGTAGAGTCGATCTTTATCACTCATAATAAATACATTGCCCTCCGCAGCCGCCTCTCCCTTCGTCCTGTTATAGTCTACGGTATCCGCCTGAAGATAACCTCCTTCAAAAGTAATAACGACATTTCCTGTAGCGGTATACCTGTCGTTGTCACTGTCATATGTCATGTCATCAGCTTCGATATTTACCGGTCCCCGCGGCTCGCTCGTTTCGAAGGCGGCAATCGGCTGAATGGCACCGAGGGTTATTACACAAACAGCCAATTTCAGGATCACATCGCGAACTCTCACAAGCCAGTCTCCCCAGCTCATCACCGGTATCACATTCTGTATCGTATCAAAGGACTAACTTAAGGTTATGCCTTCGTAAATATTTTTTTCACAGCCCCCACAAGATAGAATGAACCGGTAACGCAGATCATATCATTATCTTTCGCGAGTGAAAGGGCTTTGTCCAGAGCACCTCGAACATCTTCAATACACCATACCGCATCGGTATAGCGCCGGGCGGCTTCCGATAAAACCTGCGGATCAAGCGCACGTTCCGAATCTGGTTTCGTTACAATGATCATAGCGGCCGGTCGAGCGAGACTGCGCAGCATAGCACGGTAATCTTTATCCCTCAAGACACCGACAACAAGGATCATCTTATCATATGAAAAATCAGTAGCAAGGGATTGAGATAAAGCTGCAGCGCCTGCAGGATTATGAGCTCCATCGATTACAAGAAGAGGTTTTCTGCTCAGCACCTCTAATCTCCCGTCACATCGTACATTTTTCAGTCCTCTTGAAATGGCATCCGGACTAATCGTGAATCCCTTCACGGTCAGGATATCAAGGACTCCCAAAGCGAGAAGCGCGTTATCTTTCTGGTGCTTTCCAGCAAGAGAAACTGACAGATTTTGATAGTCGTTGAAAATTCCATAATAGGAAAAGGTATCATGGCCCGACCTTCTCAAACGTATATCCCGTCCCGTGCAATATAGAGAAGCATTCAGCCCGCGACAGATCTTTTCGAGCACAGACCTGACAATCCGTTGTCTGGCGGCAGTCAAACAGATCCCGTTACGTTTGATAATTCCCCCTTTTTCTCCGGCAATTGCCTGTAACGACTTACCCAGATAGGCCGTATGTTCCAATGAAACATTCGTGACGACCGAAACCTGGGGCACCACAACATTCGTGGCATCCAACCTACCCCCCATGCCGACTTCGAGAACGGCAATATCGACTTTACGTCGCTCAAAATAACAAAACGCCAGGGCGGTGGCAAATTCAAAATACGTTATATCTTCCGTGATCTCTCTCCGCATCCGCTCTATGATATCGCAAAGCTCCTCATGGGAAATCATAAGAGTATCAACTCGTATGCGCTCCCTGAAATCAATGATATGAGGAGAGGTATACAGCCCCACGGTCAATCCGGCTTCGAGGAGCATTGATGAAGTCATCGCAGCAACCGATCCTTTCCCGTTCGATCCTCCGATATGAATGGTCGGATACTTTTTATGCGGGTTGCCGATGCGTCGAAGAAGTCTTGTTACAGGGCCGAGGTCAAGATTGATGCCTTTACTCTGAAGATTAAGAAAAAATGCGAGAGGATCAAGATTTGTCATAAAATCAATTATTACGGAATTTCAATATTATGATTCGGAATATAGAACATTCAGGCTCGCTTAACCCCGTTTCCATATTTATTCTGACAATAGGATTTTCCCCATTCCTATCCGAGACTTTACCCGAGGGCGTCATGAATTATCGATAAAAGGTTCTGCCTTGTTAAATCTCAATAATCTCGCCTTCTTTAAGGATCTTGACGTTGTCCCTTGAAATTGAACTGATTTGATCTTCTATGAGTTCACGGTACTGTGGCTTAAGATGATATAAATATATATCGACAGTTTTAAGTAAAAAAAGTTTTTTCAGCTCATCATTAAAACTTGCCGGGGTAAAGTGGCCCGCCGCCTCGGCTATGCTCCTCATATCATTTGGGAATGATGTTTCAATAAAAATTGCTTTTAGGTCGGGAAGTATATTTGCAATCTCCCATATATCTTCTGTTGGTCCCGTGTCGCCGACAAAAATCACTGAACCTCCCTCAAACCGAACAACAAATGCCATTGTTTCAATTATGTGATTAACCAGTACCGCCTGTATTGTTAATGAATCAACTGAATATGAACTTCTCGGATCTAACGCCCGGAATTTGATAACAGGGGCCTCCCTATTAGGGATTTCGGAAAAGTCGGGCCAAATAATATTGTTGAACAGATTCTCTCGAAGAATATTAATTATTCCTTGTGTTGTAATAATTTCGACGGGATGTTCCTTTCTTCCATGGAGGTTATCAGCTAAAAATGCAATGTCTTTAACATGGTCGAGATGAGCGTGGGTTATAAAAATATAATCTATCGCGATCTGTTCATCCAGGCTCAGAAGAGATGTTACTGTTCCCGCATCCACTAAAATATTCTTATTAAGCAAAAAACTGGTCGTGTTATAGCCAGGAAGTTGTGCCCCATGACAACCCAATACTCTAATTTTCATTCATTCTCTCCGTTATGTTCTTATAAGACGGATGAGCAACCACGGAAAAACAGCGTTACAGATGCCTTTACGTAATAGAATTATTCAATAAAGTAAAGAGGTATTTGGATTGTAAAGAAAAGGAACAGATCAAAAAAAGCCATGGAAGAAATTAGTTAATCCCCCATGGCAACCTGAAATTCATCAAGGTATGACGATTTTTACTTAAAATCTATCCATATAATATTTTAATCCGGAGTTACCAGAAAAACCTCATCTCCAGGTCGAACCCGGTCAGAGGTTTTTATTCCGATGTAATCGCCTTCAACGGCTTTTTCAACTTTCTCGTTATTAATCTCCATAGAATTAATAAGTTCCTCGAAATCGGTCGTGTGTCCTGAGAATTTTATCGTATCACCCACTTTCAGCTCACCCGATGTAATCTTAACTGCTGCAACACTCGGTTTGGCAAAAAATTTTACAACCTCACCAATCTTTTCTTCAGCCATGACCTGTCCTCCTTCCATTATTAGTTCCATAAATTATGACATGATTTCTTTTATTGCACGTCGGTTCTTTATTTGGCGCGGCGAAAGATTAAAAAATATAAAAAGTGTCAACATTATAGAATTTTAAATGAAAAAAGCAAGGTATTTATAACCTTGCTTTTGTGCTGGCTCCTAAATATTTACAGCGCAACTCGGTGGTGCCGTGTATTTAAAAACTTTTTTTGTGTGCTAGACAAGTTCTATCTGTGAAAGGGGTGCATTATCGCCGACTCGACGACCAAGTTTGATAATTCTCGTATACCCGCCTGCCCTCTCAACGTACCGAGGAGATAATTCATCAAAAACTTTTTTCGTAACTTCACGATCCCTGATATAGGAAAGTGCCTGCCTTCTGGCATGGAGCGTACCCCTCTTGCCTAAAGTGATCATTTTATCGGCAACTCTCCTTAATTCCTTTGCTTTTACATCCGTCGTGACAATTTTTTCATGTTGCAGCAAGGATGTTACCATATTTCTCAACAAAGCCTTCCTATGGCTCGAAGTTCTTCCCAGTCTCTTTACAGCCTTTCTATGACGCATTGAACTAAATTCCTTTCCGAAGCATGAGGATGTTCTATTCTTCGCTACTCTCCATTGTATCTTCTCTCTGTTCACCTAAAAAAGGATGGAAATCCATCTTCATACCGAGAGCGAGTCCCATTTCCGAGAGAATCTCTTTGATTTCATTCAGTGATTTTCTTCCGAAGTTCTTTGTTTTGAGCATTTCCGCTTCACTGCGCTGAACGAGCTCCCCTATGAGATGAATACCCGCATTCTTCAAGCAGTTTGCTGATCTGACTGAAAGTTCCAGCTCATCAACACTCTTGAACAGGTTTTCGTTGACTTGCTCTCTCTCTTCTTTTTTTTCCTCTTCCTCAATTTCTTCGATTTCTTCGAAGTTGATAAAGGGATCAAGTTGCTCCTTCAATATCTTTGCAGCATACGCGACGGCATCCTCGGGAAAAACACTCCCATCTGTCCAAACTTCAAGCACAAGACGGTCGTAGTCGGTAATTTGGCCGACGCGGGCATATGAAACAGTGTATGTCACTTTTTTTATTGGCGAAAAGATTGCATCAATATTTATCGTGCCTTCCGGCTGATCAGGATCCTTCTCTTTTTTTGCCGGAACATAGCCCTTCCCAAAATCGACAACCATCTCGGCGTTAAAAGAATGACCGCTTGACAGCGTTGCTATGTAATGTTCCGGATTCAGTACGTCGACAGTACCATCCGTCATGATATCTCCTGCCGTTACGACACCACCCGTTGTCACATTAATACTTACTGTTTTTGCTCCATCATGATGAAGTTTGAATCGAACGCCTTTTAGGTTGAGTATAATATCGGTAACATCTTCCTTCACACCGGGAACTGTTGAAAACTCATGAAGAACTCCGTCAATCCTAACGGATATAATAGCCGCACCGTAAATTGATGACAGGAGCACTCTTCGCAAGGCATTGCCCAGGGTATTACCGAATCCCTTCTCTAGCGGCTGGCACTCAAATTCACCATAATACTTTGTATGGGTCTTTTCATCAATTTCTATGCGTTTTGGTTTTATTAAGCTTCGCCAGTTTCTCTGCATAATTTTCCTTCCCTTTAACAATGGGTTCATTTACTTGGAGTAAAGCTCAACCACCAGTTGCTCCTGCATCGGCATCGTCAATTCTTCACGTGTGGGTAATCGCTTGACAATACCGGTATAGCTATCCTTATCCAATTCCAACCATTGCGGGACACCCCTTCTGGCGACCGTTTCGACGGCTTCGCTGATCCGACCAACTGTTCTGCTTTTCTCTTTAACCTTTATTGTATCTCCGACCTTGACAAGATATGACGGTATATTAACTTTTTTGCCATTAACCAGGAAGTGATTATGCCGTATAAGCTGCCGCGCTTCATGGCGTGACGCGGACAACCCAAATCGATATACCATATTATCTAATCTCCGCTCGAGGAAAATAAGAAGATTCGTACCGGTCACACCCTTCTGCCTATCTGCCTTTGTAAAATATCCTCTGAATTGTTTCTCAAGAAGACCATACATTCTTTTGACCTTCTGCTTTTCCCGAAGCTGAATACCATAATCCGTCCGCTTCCGCCTAGATTGTCCATGTTCTCCAGGAGCGTAGCCACGCCTTTCAAAAGCACATTTATCACTGTAACATCTGTCTCCCTTGAGAAACAGCTTTAAACCTTCACTTCGGCATAATCTACATAATGAACCTCTATAACGTGCCAAAGTATTCCTCCATTTCTTTTTTTAATGTATTTATAGTCGTTATACTCTTCGTTTTTTCGGGGGCCGGCAACCATTATGAGGAATGGGAGTAACGTCTTTAATCATCGTTATGTTTACGCCAGCCGACTGTATCGCTCTCAATGCCGATTCACGGCCTGAACCCGGACCTTTTACATATACCTGAACCGTTCTTAATCCGTGTTCTTTTGCCTTTTTGACTGCCTCCTCTCCGGCCTGCTGTGCCGCAAAGGGAGTTCCCTTTCTTGATCCCTTAAACCCCTGAACTCCGCTTGAAGACCAAGAGATGACATTACCGCTTACGTCCGTAATCGTAACAATAGTATTATTGAAGGTAGACTGAATGTGGGCAACACCTTCACTGATATTTTTCTTTTCTTTTTTCTTTCCGCTTTTTCTCGCGCGTCTAGCCATTTTTCCTCCGGATCTTCCTTATTTCCGTTTTCCGCCAATTGCTCGCCGTGGACCTTTTCTCGTCCGTGCATTTGTGCATGTTCGCTGTCCCCGCACCGGGAGACCTTTTCTATGCCTTAAACCCCGGTAAGCCCCGATATCCATAAGTCGTTTCATCGACATAGCAATTTCTCGTCTCAGGTCACCCTCAACCTTGTGCTCCTTATCGATGATATCTCTTATGGCGGTAACCTGCTCGTCTAAGAGGTCGTCGCTTTTAGTATCAAATTCTATGCCGGCTTCTTCAAGTATAACTCGCGCTTTTGACCTTCCGATTCCGTAAATATAGGTCAGAGCAATTTCCATTCTTTTATTTTTCGGTAAATCAACACCCGCAATTCTTGCCACCGTCTGCTAACCTCCTGTATTTTAACCCTGTCGTTGTTTGTGCTTCGGGTCTTCACATATTACACGCAGTACGCCACGTCGCTTAATAATTTTACATTTACTGCACATCTTTTTTACTGAAGCTCGTACCTTCATGTTTTAACTCCCCTATTATTCCGACAAAACTCTCTGTAAGAACTCTATTTTGTCCTGTAAACTATCCGTCCCCGTGTTAGGTCGTATGGTGAAAGCTCAACGGTTACTTTATCTCCCGGCAGAATCTTGATGAAGTGCATCCTCATTTTTCCTGAAATATGCGCAAGAACCCTGTGTCCATTTTCAAGCTCCACACGGAACATGGCATTCGGAAGTGGTTCAATAACCTTACCCTCTACAACAATTGCCTCTTCTTTTGCCATATGTTTCGTCTCCATATACTCTAACGAGCAACAATGACAGATCATGTGCCGTTATGCATGTTTACTTAATATATCGGGACCATCTTCCGTAATAGCGACAGTATGTTCAAAATGTGCAGAGAGTTTGCCATCCAATGTTACGACTGTCCAACCGTCCTTCATCACCTTGACGTGATATGTACCCTCGTTCACCATCGGTTCGATCGCGAAAACCATCCCAGCCTTCAGGGCGATACCTCGTCCTTGAATCCCAAAATTCGGAATTTGAGGTTCCTCATGGAGTTTCCGGCCGATCCCGTGTCCAACAAAATCTCTCACGACGGAAAATCCTGCACGTTCAACATGATTCTGAACAGCGGCAGAAATATCGCCCAATCGATTTTTCGTCCGTGCTTCGGCAATTCCTTTATAAAGGGCTTCGTTTGTTACGTCGATCAGTCTCTTCGCATTCCCTGAAACGTTACCAACAGGAATGGTCATTGCTGAATCACCGTAGTATCCTTGATAATATGAGCCAAAGTCAAGGCTTACGATATCACCATCTTTCAGCACTCGATCCGACGGTATGCCATGGACAACTTCAGAATTCACGGAAACACACAATGACGAAGGGTAGCCCATATATCCTTTAAAGGCCGGCTTAGCCCCTTTCTTCAGTGTCATTTCCTCAGCATATCGATCAAGATCCTGAGTCGTTATGCCTGGTTGTATTAATGTCTTCAAGCACTCCAAAACCTCGGCTACGATTTGATTGCTCACCCGCAACTGTTCTATTTCTTCACGAGATTTCAATATAACCATAACAAAACGATCTCGACTCGGTGAGTTGTCACCGTCTCCGTCCGATCCGCCCCTTTTTCATGAATCCCTCGTATTGCCGGGTCAACATATGTGCTTCTATTTGCCCCGCAGTATCAAGAGCAACACCGACAACGATGAGAAGAGCCGTACCGCCGAAGTAAAAGGGAACATTAAACTTACTTATTAGAATACTCGGCAGGACACATACCGCTGATACGTACAGGGCACCGCTGAATGTCAATCGTGTCAGGATCTTATCGATATATGCCGCCGTTCGTTTCCCCGGTCTGATTCCAGGAACGTAGCCACCGTGCTTCTTCATATTGTCAGCCACATCGACGGGGTTAAAAGTTACCGCCGTGTAAAAATAGCAGAAAAATATTATAAATGCCACGTACAGGGATTCGTAGAGCAGTCTCCCCGGCATAAGATAGTCTGAGACTGCGTTCATCCACGGATGCGGCACGAAATTCGCTATTGTCGCCGGAAACATAATGATGGACGACGCAAATATAGGAGGAATGACACCGGCGGTATTGACTTTCAAGGGCAAATGCGTTGTTTGCCCACCGTACATCTTCCTTCCGATGATCCTCTTAGCATATTGTACCGGTATCCTTCGCTGTCCACTCTCAACAAACACGATGAGCCCAACAACGGCAAGCATCAGAACGAAAAGAATAACGATGAAAAAGATACCCATCTCACCCGTGGACAACAGACGAAACGTATTGATAAGACCTTCCGGACCTCTTGCTATGATGCCCGCAAAAATGATGAGAGATATACCGTTTCCTATACCTTTTTCAGTAATGGTTTCACCAAGCCACATAATAAAGGACGTACCGGCAGTCAGAGTGATGACACTCATGAGTCGGAACCCCCAGCCCGGGTGAAGAACAATGGATACACCTGTGGGTCCCGCCATATTCTCCAATCCAATAGCAATACCGAATCCCTGAATCACACTGAGGATAACCGTTCCGTATCGCGTATACTGGGTAATCTTTCTTCTCCCGGCTTCTCCCTCCTTAGAGAGTCGCTCAAGATGAGGAAACACCACCGTCAACAGTTGAAGAATGATTGAGGCACTGATGTATGGCATGATTCCCAGGGCAAACACGGAAAGCGTGCTCAGCGCTCCCCCTGCGAACATATCAAAGAGCCCTAAGAGTGAACCCTTGGCCTGATCGAAAAATGCAGCAAGCGCCTGCGTATCGATTCCCGGCGTAGGAACGTGTACCCCGATTCTGTATATCGCGAGAAGAAGCAACGTATATAGTATTCTCTTCTGCAGTTCTGGAATCTTCGCAATGTTTCGAAAGCCACCTATCACTTTAGATAACCTCTACCGAACCACCTGACGCTTCAATTTTCTCACGTGCACTTCTGCTGACTCCACTTACTTTAACCGTCAGGGGATATGTGATCTCACCCTTACCGAGTAATTTAATTCCGTCACCTGCCTTTTTAATAATTCCTAACTCCAGAAGATGAGTGGCATCAACGACCGAACCTTCCTCGAACTTATTCAACACTTCAAGGTTGATGGTGATAATATTTTTCCGAAACTGATTGCTGAATCCCCGCTTTGGCAACCTTCGCGTCAAGGGCATCTGTCCTCCCTCGAATCCGGGCTTTACGCCTCCTCCGGAACGGGCGTTTTGCCCTTTCGAACCCTTACAGGATGTTCCTCCATGACCGGATCCATTGCCTCGACCGACACGCTTTCTCTTTTTTTTTGCACCGACAGGCGGTTTTAATTCACTTAATTTCATGCCTTTTACACCTCACATTCTTCGACAGAAATCAGGTGAGAAACCTTCTGTATCATACCTCTGATTTCGGCAGTATCCATCAACAAGACTGTTTTATTCATTTTTTTCAGCCCCAAACCGCTGAGAACTTTTTTCTGCTTATCCGGTCTTCCTATGGGACTCCTCACCAGCGTTATTTTCAACTTATTTCCCACGATTATGCACCTCTATCCCAACAATCTCTATGCCTCAACAGCGGTACTTGTCCCGAGACGTGCCACTATATCTTGTTCACTCTTGAGTTTTATCAAACCGTCCATCGTCGCTTTTACAAGATTATGCGGATTGTGAGAACCCAGACATTTCGTCAAAATGTTATGAATCCCCGCACATTCAAGAATTGCCCTGACGGCGCCACCGGCAATAAGACCGGTTCCTTCCGAGGCCGGTTTCAACATGACCTTACCTGCACCATACCTCCCGATTATCTCGTGAGGTATCGTATGTTCCATGAGGGCAATCTTTTTCATGTTCTTTTTGGCCTTTTCCATACCCTTCCTGATTGCCACTGGCACTTCCTGCGCTTTTCCCAATCCAACGCCAACCGAACCGTTTCCATCACCGACAACGACAATAGCGCTGAACCTGAATCTTCGACCGCCCTTGACGACCTTAGCCGTCCTCATAATCGCGATTACCTTGTCAAGAAGTTCTAATTCTTCCATAAGTCCCTTTTCCACTTCATCTGCTTATAAAGTAATATTTCTTACCGATCACTAGAATTTCAGGCCCGCTTCGCGCGCTCCTTCGGCTAACGCCTTCACTCTTCCGTGGTAGAGAAATGGCCCCCTGTCAAACACGGCCGTTGTTATATTTCGAGCAGTCAATTTTTGTGCGACCAAAGACCCAACTTTTCTTGCCGCTTCACTTTTTTTCAATCCAGAGAGATTTCCTCTGAGCTCTTTGCTCAGCGTGGAAGCGCTTGCTATCGTCTGTCCCACATCATCTGCCACAGCCTGCACATAGATATGCTTCGCACTCCGAAATACTGAAAGACGGGGTCTATCTTCGGTGCCGAAAAGTTTCCCTCTTACTCTTTGTTTCCGCTTTGCCCTAATTTGTTCTAATTTCTTTATTGAACCCAACGTCGGACCTCTCTATCTAAAAATTATTTTCCGGCAGACTTGCCAATTTTCCTTCTGATCTTCTCACCGGCATATCTGATCCCCTTTCCTTTATAGGGTTCGGGCTTTTTAATGCTTCGTATCTGGGCCGCTACTCGTCCTACGAATTCCTTATCAAAACCGGACACAACCATGTTGACCTGTTTGTCAATCTTGATGGATATACCTTCAGGAATCGCATATTCCACAGGTTTTGAATAGCCGACAAATAATCTGAGAATCTTATCATCGACCAACTCTGCCCGATATCCGACACCACTGATTTCAAGGCCCTTTGTAAAGCCGGAACTTACACCGGTTACCATATTGTCGATTAATGTCCTCACAAGACCGTGAAAGGATCTTCCTTTCTTATCATCTGCAACCCTCTGTATAATTATCATGTTGTCGTCTATAACAACTTTCACTTCGCTCGGAATATTCTGCGACAACTTTCCCTTCGGACCGTCAACAACCACCATCGACTCTTCCACGGCAACCTTGACGTCACTTGGAATTTCTATCGATTTTCTACCAATTCTAGACATGCGTGAATCTCCCAGTTACCCTTGCGTGTTGTTTTCTACCATACATTACAGAGAATCTCCCCCCCGACATTCATGTCACGCGCCTCTTTGTCGGTTATAATACCCCGTGATGTCGAAAGGACTGCTATGCCATACCCATTGAGAACTTCGGGGATTTCTTTACTTCCAACATAGAATCTCCGCCCCGGTTTACTCACTCTTTGAATATCCGTAATAATTCTTTCATTCGAATCCGAATATCTCAGGTAGATTCTCAACAGCCCCATCCGTCGTTTGCCGTCCCGCTTAACTTCAAATCCACTTATATAACCGCTCTTCTTCAGGACTTTTGCAATATTCAAATTCATCTTCGAAAAAAGCACATCCGCACTTTTAAACTTTCGATGATTTGCATTCCTTACCCTTGTCAGCATATCAGCAATAGGATCCGACATTCCCATAAGGCTTCTCCTCTACCAACTCGACTTTATCACACCGGGCAATGCCCCGTTTGATGCGAGTTTTCTCAAACATAACCTACACATATCAAATTTTCTGTAATACGCCCGCGGTCGTCCGCAGAGGGGACATCTATTATACTCCCTTACAGCAAATTTCTTCGTCCGTGTCGCTTTTGCAATTAAGGATTTTTTCGCCACGCTCACTCCTCCGGGTTTATCTGCTAATTTCTAAAAGGAACTCCCATCAACCGCAACAATTGTCGAGCCTCATCATCAGACTTTGCCGATGTAACAATCGTAATGTTCATTCCTCTCACTTTGTCGATTTTATCATATTCAATTTCAGGAAAAATGAACTGTTCCCTCACGCCGAGAGAAAAATTCCCCCGTCCATCAAAAGATCGAGGTGAAATTCCTCTAAAATCCCTTATGCGCGGAATTGCAACATTGACCAGTCTGTCAAAAAACTCATACATTCTTTCGCTTCGCAACGTAACCGAACAACCGATAGACATTCCCTTCCTGACTTTAAACGTTGCTATCGATTTTTTCGCTTTCGTGATCACCGGCTTCTGTCCAACAATCACGGAAAGTTCGTCAGCTGCATTATCGAGCACTTTGATATTCTGGGTGGCCTCACCAAGCCCCATATTTACAACAATTTTCTCGATCTTAGGAACTTGCATCGTATTTCTATAATTAAATTCCTTCATTAACGCAGGAATGACTTCTTTTTTATAATATTCTTTCAAACGTGCCATGAATTTCCCTCGTCCTATTCATCCAATATCTCGTTACACTTTCTGCAGACACGAACCTTTTTCTTATCTTCCAATACCTTAAAACCAACCCGAACACCTGTATTACACTTATTGCACAGCACCATCACATTCGAAATGTGAACGGACCCTTCTTTTTCAACCACTCCACCTTTGCCCCTTGCATCGGGTCTTTGATGTCTTTTGACGACGTGCAGTTTCTCGATGACAACGCGATCTCTCTCTTTTACAACTGATAAAACCTTGCCGGTTTTCCCTTTTTCCTTACCGGCAGTTACCTGAACCATATCTCCTTTTTTTATATGCATTTCCCGCATTTTTATATCCTCAACTTACTATAAACCACGATATAATATTAAATAACCTCAGGAGCCAGCGATACTATTTTCATAAAACGTCGTGCCCGCAACTCCCGCGCAACCGGCCCGAAGATTCTGGTTCCGATTGGCTCACCTGCATCATTTATGAGCACAGCGGCGTTATCATCAAATCTTAGACTTGAACCGTCATCCCGACCGATTTCTTTCCTAGTCCTCACAACGACGGCCTTCATTACATCCCCCTTTTTAACCTTCGAATTGGGAATAGCCTCTTTGACGGAAACAATGATAATGTCACCAATCGAAGCATATCTTCTTCTGCTCCCACCCAGCACTTTTATACAAGCTACTTTTTTAGCGCCTGAGTTATCTGCAACGCTCAACCTAGTCTGCATCTGTATCATAATTCACCCCAAAACATACCCATCACACACAGCTATCAACGAATTTCTATTATTTCACCCGCTCAAGAATTTCCCGAACCTGCCATCGCTTCTCTTTGCTCAGAGGACGTGATTCAACAATCAGCACCGTATCACCAATATTGCACCCGTTGTTTTCATCATGGGCTTTGTATTTCTTATGTTGTCTTAAATATTTATGGAATTTGGGATGCTTAACCAATCTTTCCGTCAAAACAACAACTGTTTTATCCATTTTATTACTCACAACAACGCCCTGAATGGTTCTTTTGTTACCCCTCGTCTCCATACCCTACTTGCCATCCTCCTTTTCACTCAGAACGGTCTTTATGCGTGCAATATCTTTTCTAACTTGTTTCAATGCAGACGTGGAGTCCAGTTGCCCTGTCGCGTGTCTGAAACGGAGCTTGAAAAGTTCCTCAGTAAGATTTTTCTCTTTTTCTTTTAACTCCTCACTACCGAGGTCACGTATCTCTTTAATCTTCATCAAAAATCTCCCTTGTCAGAAACTTTGTTTTTAGCGGAAGCTTATGAGCTGCCAATCGGCATGCTTCTCGCGCCATCTCCTTGGATACACCTTCGATTTCATAAAGGACACGGCCCGGTTTCACGACGGCAACCCACTCTTCAGGAGATCCTTTTCCCTTGCCCATTCTGGTTTCCGCAGGTTTCTTTGTTACTGATTTATGAGGAAATATCCTGATCCATATCTTTCCGCCACGCCTTACATGGCGGGTCATGGCAATACGAGCGGATTCAATTTGTCTCGCTGTAATTCTACCGCACTCGAGAGCCTGAATACCGAATTGCCCAAACTCAATTTTGTCACCGCCCTTTGATTTTCCACTCATGCGGCCTTTTTGTATTTTTCTATACTTTATTCTCTTTGGAGCTAACATATCGTTTATCCCGCTTTAGAAACAATCAATTATTTTTAAACAGCCATCTCTTTTCTGTCCGGCAATATCTCACCGTGGAATATCAGCACTTTGATGCCGATTACACCGTAGGTTGTTCTTGCCTCGGCAAAACCATAATCAATATCAGCCCGTAAGGTATGGAGAGGAACACGTCCCTCCCGGTACCACTCTCGCCGCGCCATCTCCGCACCGCCAAGCCTCCCTGCGCAGGCCACCCTGATCCCCTGTGCACCAAATTTGAGAGCAGATGTAACGCTTCGTTTCATTGCCCGCCTGAACGCAACCCTTCTTTCAAGCTGGAGGGCAACATTTTCAGCAACGAGCTGCGCATCTACCTCTGGTTTCCGCACTTCCAATATATTGATAATGACTTCACCCGTCATTATCTGTTCGAGCTCTTTTTTCAGTTTCTCGATTTCAGCACCTTTTCGTCCGATAATGATTCCCGGACGGGCCACGCGCATGTTTATCTTGGCCTTATCTGCGGCGCGCTCAATTTCAATCTTTGAAATACCGGCGTGATAAAATTTATCTTTTAAATATCTTTTAATTTTAAGATCTTCGTGAAGGACCTGGCTATAGTTTTTCTCCGCAAACCATTGGGAGTCCCATGTTTTAACAATTCCTAACCTCAGCCCGATCGGGTTAACCTTTTGCCCCAAGCTTCACCTCCTGCTTCTCTATTGCTCACCAAGTATTATTGTAATATGACTCATTTTCTTTCGTATGGGCGCGACTCTCCCCTGCGCACGAGCCCGCCACCGTCTCATCGTAGGCCCTTGACCGACATACGTTTCCTTTACATAGAGAATATTTTCGTCGATATTCGGATTCTGGGTTGCATTTGCGACCGCAGATTTCAATATTTTCTTTACAATACCAGCCGCCTTTTTCGGTGTAAACGTCAAGATACGATCCGCATCTTCGACTTTCTTTCCCCGAATCATATCAACAACCAACCTCACCTTTTGCGGTGAAATGCGAACATATTTTGCAACAGCTCTTGTTTCCATATCTCTCAAAACCCCGAGCATCAATTTTTCTACTGTTTATCGCCTCTTCATCCGCGATTTTCTGTCGCCTGCATGACTGTAAAAGGTCCTTGTCGGGGCAAATTCGCCGAGTTTGTGCCCGACCATATTCTCGGTAACAAAGACGGGAATGAATTTCCTTCCGTTATGAACGGCAAATGTATGCCCCACAAATTCCGGCGTTATGGTCGAACGACGAGACCACGTTTTTATCACAGCCCTGCTACTCGTTTCTTCAGCCTTTTGAACCTTAGTGAGCAGATGGTCGTCTACAAACGGACCCTTTTTGATTGATCGTGCCACCCTTTAACCTCTTCTCTTTACTATATATTTATCGGAATTTTTGTTTTTTCTCGTTTTATAACCCTTCGTCGGTACACCCCATGGCGTACAGGGATGACGTCCGCCCGAAGACTTTCCTTCGCCTCCACCCATGGGATGATCAATCGGATTCATGGCAACTCCGCGCACCTTTGATCGCCTTCCGAGCCATCTCGTTCGTCCAGCCTTGCCGACGCTGATATTCTCATGCTCTATATTCCCGACCTGTCCGATGGTTGCCCGGCATTCAACATGCACCTTCCGGACTTCCCCCGATGGGAGACGAACCTGCGCATACGATCCTTCCTTCGCCATAAGCTGTGCATACGAACCGGCGCTTCGTATCAACTGTCCGCCCTTACCGATTTTCAGCTCAATATTATGAATCTGAGATCCCAGTGGTATATTTTTCAACGGCATTGCATTACCCGGCTTGATATCAGCGCGTTCGCCACTGATAACTGAAGCCCCCACTGTCAACCCCACGGGCCACAAGATATATCGCTTTTCACCATCAGGATAGTGAAGAAGAGCAATTCTAGCAGATCGATTCGGATCATATTCGATGGAAGCCACCTTTGCCGGTATATCAGTTTTTTCTCGCTTGAAGTCTATGACTCTGTAACGTCGCTTGTGACCTCCGCCAATGTGCCTGCTCGTTATTCGCCCTCGATTATTCCGTCCGCCCGATTTCTTCAGTGGTCGCAAAAGACTCTTCTCAGGCTCCATAGACGTAATTTCATCATACGTCAGATAACTCTGATACCGACGACTTGGTGACGTTGGTTTAAAAAATTTAACAGCCATTCCTATCGTGCCCTTCTCTCGTTGCGTTTATACTTGACCAAATATTTCTATTGTATTTCCCGGTGCGAGCGTGATCACTGCCTTTTTCCAGTCTCTCCTCCTACCCATGATTCGCCCAAGACGTTTTTTCTTTCCTCTTATATTAATCGTCCGCACATCCACGACTTTTACCTTGAAAATCTTCTCAATGGAATTTCGTATGTCGACTTTCGTGGCTTTGCGATCAACTTCGAAGAAATATTTATTCTCCTCATCCCTCGCAACAGTCGTCTTCTCAGTTACAATCGGCCGCTTAATGACGGAATACATTTCCATTATGACAACAAAGCCCTTTCTATCATTTTTACCGATGGTTCCAGAAGAACAAGATTATCATATTTCAAGATGTCATAGACATTGATACCTTCCGAAAGCATCATTTTTACATCCTTTATATTGCGCGATGATTTTTGAAGCTCCGGGTTCGCCTTGTCAATAACGAACAGAACACTCTTCATGTCAAACCTGTCGAGCACTTCCTTGAATTTCTTCGTTTTTATCTCTTCCAATTGAAAATCATTAAGGACAAGCATCTTATCCTTCTGAACCTTGAGCGTTAAAGCGGATTTAATTGCCGCTTTTCTTACCTTTTTTGTTATTTTAAATGAATAATCCCGCGGTTGTGGTCCAAACACGATACCACCGCCCCTCCAGATTGGGGAGCGTATCGTACCAACTCTGGCTCTACCCGTCCCTTTCTGCCGCCAGGGCTTCTTTCCACCGCCGCTGACATCACTCCTGCCCTTCGTGGACGCTGTCCCCTGCCGTCTCGACGCCAACTGCATACGGACAACATCATAAATTAAATGTTCCTTTACGGGCACAGCGAATACGGAATCATCCAGTTCCAGCTCGGACACCTTATTTTTCTCAATATCATAGACGTTTACAATGGCCATTTCTCTCACTCAAAACCTTTATCTGTATTTCACAGCATTTTTAATAACAACGAAGCCATTTTTCGCACCGGGGACCGCACCCCTGACCAATATGATATTCTTATCAGGTTTGATACCGACCACAACGAGGTTCTGCACCGTGTGCCGTTTGCTGCCCATCTGTCCCGGTAATCTTGTTCCCTTAAACACACGAGATGGATCAGCACTGGCTCCAATCGATCCGGGAGCCCTGTGAAACATTGACCCGTGAGTCGCTCTGCCGCCATGAAAGCCGTGTCTCTTGATAACCCCTGCATAGCCCCGACCTTTGGTTGTTCCAACCACATCAATATGATCACCGATTGCGAACATATCAGCCTTCAGTTCCTGTCCCACTTCATACCGATCGGGCGAATCTGTAAGGAATTCCTTCATATATCGGAAATATCCTTTCCCTGCCTTATCCTGGTGACCCTTGATCGGTTTTGTAACCTTCTTATCCTTTATTCGACCGAAACCCATCTGGATGGCATCATATCCATCCCTTTCCTTCGTTTTCTTCTGAATGACAAAGCATGGGCCGGCCTCCAAAACGGTCACAGGAACGGCATCACCATCATCCCAGAATATTTGGGTCATACCCAATTTTTTCCCTAATAATCCCTTTTCCATTGTCAGTACAGTCTCTTCTCAATCGGTTTTTATTTTGGATAAAAAAGAGGAGATGGATCGCAGACAGAAGCCATCTCCCCGGCCCAAATCGTAACTATAACTTGATCTCAACATCGACACCGGCTGAAAGATCGAGTTTCATTAATGTGTCAACAGTCGCCTGAGTCGGTTCTATTATATCTATAAGTCTCTTATGTGTTCTAATTTCAAACTGCTCTCTCGATTTCTTATCAACATGAGGTGACCTGTTGACACAAAACTTGTTGATTGTGGTGGGCAGAGGTATCGGCCCCGCAACGCGGGCACCTGTCCGCTTCGCTGTTTCAACAATGTCCTGCGCGGAACGATCCAACAGCTTGTGATCATATGCCTTCAATCTGATTCTAATCTTCTGATTTTCCATAGTTCCCGGTTATCCGCTACTCTATAATTTCACTTACGACTCCGGCGCCCACCGTTCTGCCGCCTTCACGAATAGCGAACCGCAACTGTTCCTCCATGGCGATAGGAGTAATCAACTCGGCCCGTATCTCGACATTGTCACCAGGCATAACCATTTCAACGCCCTCCGGCAATGTTGCAACACCCGTAACGTCAGTTGTCCTGAAGTAAAACTGGGGACGATAACCTGAGAAGAACGGCGTATGTCGCCCTCCCTCTTCTTTAGTCAACACATACACCTGAGCCTTGAACTTCGTGTGCGGCGTGATTGACCCTGGCTTCGCAACGACCTGCCCTCTCTCAACTTCATCACGCTTCGTGCCTCTCAGGAGGACGCCTATGTCGTCACCGGCTCTTCCTTCATCGAGAGTCTTACGGAACATTTCAACACCGGTACATACCGTCTTGAATGTAGGCCTGATTCCTATTACCTCGACTTCCTCACCGGTTCTGATTATTCCACGATCAACCCGGCCCGTAACAACAGTACCACGGCCCGAAATACTGAACACATCACCCACTGGCATGAGGAACGGCTTATCGAGATCCCGCGGCGGCTCGGGTATATAATTATCGACTGCGGTCATGAGTTCCCAGATGCTCTTAACATCTTCCGAATTTGCGTCATCGCTTTCAAGAGCTTTCAGGGCGGATCCTCGAATAATCGGTATGTCGTCTCCCGGAAAATTATACTCTGTCAAAAGTTCCCGAACTTCCAACTCGACCAGATCTAGCAATTCCGGATCATCTACCAAATCAACCTTATTCAGATACACCACGATATAGGGAACCTGAACCTGTCTTGCCAGGAGGATGTGTTCGCGCGTCTGGGGCATAGGACCATCGGACGCGGCCACGACAAGAATCGTACCGTCCATGTGGGCGGCTCCCGATATCATATTCTTAATATAGTCGGCATGGCCGGGGCAATCAACATGGGCGTAGTGCCGTTTGTCGGTTTCGTACTCTACGTGGGCTATGTTAATCGTAACGCCTCTTTCCTTCTCTTCGGGCGCACTGTCAATTGCATCGAACGACATATACTGCGCCAACCCTTTGCTCGAGAGATGTTTCGTAATAGCAGAAGTGAGGGTCGTCTTACCGTGATCCACATGTCCGATCGTTCCGATATTAAGATGCGGCTTCGTCCTTTCAAATTTCTTCCTAGCCATTTTCAATTACCTCCTTTAGTAAAAAATGGTTGATTGGTTCGTTCAATTATGTCTTTTAATTTTTTGTTCCAAACGTTCTTCGCGGTTAACTCCCATACCAATGGGCCGTATACAGCATCAAGCTTTAAGTAATCAAAGTAAACTGCCTTCCTTCCCCTCACCCTGCACCACATTTTTTATATACACGAACATGTAAGCTACTGAAACAGCAAGTTGCACGTGCCTCCACCGCTTTTAAACCACTGAATCGATTCTGTAAGGAGGGCATGAATAAACCGTCTCCAACAACTCTTTATTTCAATAAGCACAACAGACACAACCCGTCTCACAAACGGTGCACAGTTCAGCTTTACTCTATCAGTCCATATCGCTGAACCCCATCATCAAGACAGCTAGAACCTGTAGTGAGCGAATGCCTTATTAGCCTCCGCCATTTTGTGTGTATCTTCGCGCTTCTTTACGGCAGATCCTCTGTTATTTGCCGCATCAAGAAACTCCGCCGCCAATTTTTCTCTCATCGTATGCTCTGAGCGGTTGTTCGCGCTGGCTATGAGCCACCTTATAGCAAGGGCATTTCGCCTTGTAGATGATACTTCCGTAGGTACCTGGTAGGTGGAACCTCCCACTCGTCTTGATTTAACTTCCACCACAGGTTTCACATTGTCGAGTGCTCGTTCAAAAACTTGAAGCGGCGAATCCTTGGTTTTTGCTTCTATAATATCAAAGGCTCCATACATGATCGAATTTGCAACGCTCTTCTTGCCTTTTTTCATTAAATTGTTGATGAACTTCGCCACTTGCGGATTACTGTATTTCGGATCCGGCAATACTTCCCTTTTTGCTATTTCCCTTCTTCTCGGCATATACGAACTTCCTTACTTATGCTGGTTTTTTTGTTCCATATTTTGATCGACCGTGTTTTCTACCCTGAACGCCCATCGCATCAAGCGTACCTCGAACGATGTGATACCGTACACCGGGGAGATCCTTGACTCTTCCCCCCCTTACAAGCACGACCGAGTGCTCCTGAAGATTATGACCGATGCCGGGAATATATGACGTAACCTCATAACCACTTGTGAGACGAACTCTTGCTACCTTTCTCAAGGCTGAATTCGGCTTCTTGGGTGTCGTCGTGTACACCCTGACACACACGCCTCTTCTTTGCGGACACGCCTTCAGAGCAGGTGTTGCCGTTTTCTTTTGTATTCTTTGTCTCCCTTTTCGAATCAACTGATTTATCGTGGGCATTATCCCTCCAAAATTATACGAAAACGAATATCAGAAAAAACTCAAGCTAATTATCAATTCACACTTGGTATGTCAAGGCTTTTCTCACTTATTTCTGTATTTTCAAGCAAAGCGCCATCTTCTTTTGCAGGAATACGAATACCCAATTTCTTATACATGGGAAGACCGGTACCGGCCGGTATCAGCCTCCCCATGATAACGTTCTCTTTCAAACCTCTAAGGTAATCAATTTTTCCCGCCACCGCCGCTTCGGTAAGCACTCTTGTCGTTTCCTGGAACGACGCCGCCGAAATAAAACTCGGCGTGCTTAGGGATGCCTTCGTGATACCTAGAAGAACCGGTTCGGCAATTGCAGGTTCACCTCCATCGGCAACGACTCTTTCGTTTTCTTCCTGAAACACCACTCTATCAATCTGCTCATCAGTCAGAAAAGTAGTATCACCAGGATCAACGATCTTTACTTTCTTCAACATCTGACGAACGATAATTTCGATATGCTTGTCGTTGATCTTGACTCCTTGGAGACGATATACTTCCTGAACCTCGTCAACAAGGTATCGGGCCAATTCTTTCTCCCCTTTGATCGTCAGGATATCATGAGGATTGCTTGCCCCGTCCATGAGAGCCTGTCCTGCAAGAACCCGGTCTCCCTCTTGTACCGTTACATGCTTTCCCTTGGGAATAAGATACTCCTTTGGTTCCCCAACCTCAGGCAATATGATCAATCGACGCTTTCCCTTGAGATCCTTCCCGTAGGCGATGGAACCATCGATTTCAGCAATAACGGCATATTCTTTCGGTTTTCTCGCTTCAAAAAGTTCGGCAACCCTGGGAAGACCACCTGTTATGTCCTTTGTCTTCGTGGTTTCTCTCGGGATCTTTGCGAGAATATCACCGGCCCGCACAGGATCACCTTCCATAACAACAAGATTGGCTCCAACCGACAATAAATGCCTCGCATCCTGATTTGTGCCCGGTACTTTCGCTGTTTTACCTGATACGTCTTTTATCGACACACGAGGACGCAAGTCAAGCTCCCGGTATTCAACAATTACTTTTCGGGACAAGCCGGTCACTTCGTCGACCTGCTCCTGCATGGTTTTTCCCTCTACGATATCACCGAACTTCACCGTTCCGTCAATCTCGGCCAGAATCGGTATTGAGAAAGGATCCCACTCGGCCAAGCGTTCACCCACTTTAACTTCTTTTCCTTCCTCAACCTTAAGGTGTGCGCCATAGGGGACTGGATATTTACCGCGGTTTCTCCCCTCTTCATCAAAAACGTGGATCTCTCCCTTTCTGCTCATAACAACAAGATCATGTTCATGCCGTTTTGCCACATTGAGGTTGACGAATCTCACGATTCCCTCGTGTCGTGCTTCAAGGGTGGAATGTTCCTCAAACTTGGCGGTACCACCGATATGGAATGTTCTCATAGTGAGCTGCGTCCCCGGTTCACCGATGGACTGGGCCGCTATAATACCGACGGCTTCGCCGATATTCACCAGGTGACCGTGGGCAAGATCCCTACCGTAGCAGTTCGCACACACACCGTATTTGGACTTACAGGTAAGAGTAGATCGTATCAAGACCCTTTCCAAGCCCGCTTTGTCTATCTTCTCCGCGAGGGCCTCATCAACTTCCTGGCCTGCAGAGACCAGCACCTCACCGGTAAAGGGGTCCTGAATATCTTCAAGAGCAACCCGCCCCAGAATTCGCTCTCCCGCCGTTTCGATCATTTCACCACCTTCAACAAGGGCCGATACGTATATCCCATCGAGGGTTCCACAATCTTCCTCAGTAATGATACAGTCCTGCGATACATCAACGAGTCGCCTGGTCAGATATCCCGAGTTCGCCGTTTTCAGAGCCGTATCAGCGAGTCCTTTTCGGGCGCCATGAGTAGAAATGAAGTATTGAAGAACCGTCAACCCCTCTCTAAAGTTGGCCGTAATGGGCGTTTCGATAATTTCACCGGATGGTTTTGCCATGAGGCCTCTCATACCGGCAAGCTGCCTTATCTGAGCCGCACTTCCTCGGGCACCCGAATCGGCCATCATGTAAATCGGATTAAAACTCTCACCGACAACAGCGAGATCCTCGGACTTTTCCATTCCGATATCTCTCAGCATTTCAGCGGCAACTTTCTCTGTTGCCTGAGCCCAGATATCAATAACCTTATTATACCGTTCACCATCGGTGATCAATCCATCCATGTACTGTTTCTGGATTTCTTTCACCTCAAGATTTGCCCGGTTTACAATTCCTTCCTTTCCGGCTGGAATGACCATGTCGTTGATAGAAATGGAGAGTCCCGATTTTGTTGCATACTGAAAACCGAGATCCTTCAGGCGGTCAGCCAGTATGACCGTCGTTTTCGCACCGCACGTCCGGTAAGTGTAATCTATAAGATTGGCCATCTCCTTCTTGGTGATGACTTTGTTCACTATGTCAAATGAAATTTCGTCGGGAATAATTTCATACAGCAACACTCGCCCGACGGTTGTATCAGTCATGTCCCCGTTTAACCGAAGCTTAATCTTCGCATGGAGCGCAACTTCGCCGGCATCAAAGGCAGAACGAACTTCTTCGGGGTCTGCAAATTTCATCCCTTCTCCCTTTGCGCCATCCCGTGATCTCGTCATATAATAAATTCCGAGAACGATGTCCTGACTAGGCACAATGATGGGCTTTCCATTAGCGGGCGACAGAATGTTATTCGTCGACATCATCAGAACTCTTGCCTCAACCTGCGCCTCAAGAGAAAGGGGGACGTGCACAGCCATCTGATCACCATCAAAGTCTGCATTGAATGCCGCACAGACGAGGGGATGAAGCTGTATAGCCTTTCCCTCGATAAGAACGGGTTCAAAAGCCTGGATACCAAGTCGGTGCAGGGTGGGGGCTCGATTGAGCATGACGGGATATTCCCGGACGACCTCATCAAGGGCGTCCCATACTTCGGGCGACTCTTTCTCCACCATTTTTTTAGCGCTCTTGACCGTTGTCACATAACCTTTCTCCTCAAGCCGATTGTAGATAAAAGGCTTGAAGAGTTCCAAGGCCATTTTCTTCGGTAAGCCGCACTGATGCAATCTGAGATCGGGACCAACGGTGATGACGGATCGTCCCGAATAGTCTACACGCTTGCCAAGCAGATTCTGTCGGAATCTCCCTTGTTTCCCCTTAAGCATATCCGATAGAGATCGCAAAGGTCTCTTATTTGAGCCGGTAATCGCTTTCCCTCGTCGGCCGTTATCGAAGAGGACATCCACCGCCTCTTGAAGCATTCTCTTTTCATTTCTTATGATTATTTCAGGGGCATTGAGTTCCTGGAGACGTTTCAGGCGGTTATTCCGATTTATGACTCGTCGGTAGAGGTCGTTGAGGTCCGACGTTGCAAAACGACCGCCGTCCAACGGCACCAACGGTCTCAGATCAGGCGGAATCACAGGCAACACCGTAAGAATCATCCACTCGGGCCTGTTTCCGGATTTTTTCAATGACTCGACAACCTTCAGCCGCTTGGCCAATTTCTTTTTTTTCGTTTCAGAAGTCGCTTCCTTCAGTTCGCTGCGAAGAATTGTGTCGAGCTCGAGCAGATCGATCTCCTCAAGCAGTTTTCGGATTGCTCCGGCGCCGATGTCCGCTTCAAACTCATCCTCACCATACAGCTCCTTGGCTTCCCAATACTGCTCCTCTGACAGGAGATCCTGCTTTTTAAGCGGTGTGTTTTTCGGATCGACGACAATCCAGGATTCGAAATAGAGCACCCGTTCAAGCTCCTTCAGGGTCAGATCGAGAACATTCCCTATTCGACTCGGCAAGCTTTTCAGGAACCAGATGTGAGCAACCGGTGACGCCAACACAATGTGTCCCATCCGGTCTCTCCGCACTTTCGACTGAATGACTTCAACTCCGCATTTTTCGCACACGACACCCCGGTGTTTCATTCTCTTGTATCGCCCGCAAAGACATTCATAATCTTTGACGGGACCGAAAATTTTAGCGCAGAAAAGCCCATCCCGTTCAGGCTTGAACGTACGATAATTAATCGTTTCGGGCTTCTTCACTTCACCCCGGGACCATGAAAGAATCCGTTCAGGTGAAGCAAGACTCACCTTGATTGCATTAAATCGTATAGGATCTTTTGGCTTTTCAAAAAAACTGAATATATCTTCCACTGGATCAACTCCCTGTATGGTCTCTATCGTTTATTGTTTATGACTCGGCATCGCAAACAGATTCCATCGAGTATAAAATTCTACGGTTCGGTCTCTTCGATGAGTTCAACATCAATTGCAAGGCCTTGTAATTCTTTTACCAGCACGTTAAAGGATTCGGGCAAGCCCGGTTCCAACGTATGTTCCCCCTTTACAATTGCCTCGTATATTCTCGTTCTTCCGGCAACATCATCGGACTTGACTGTCAAAAATTCCTGTAACGAGTAAGCGGCGCCATACGCTTCGATAGCCCATACTTCCATTTCACCCAGTCTCTGGCCGCCGAACTGGGCCTTTCCGCCGAGCGGCTGCTGCGTAACAAGCGAATACGGGCCGATTGACCGGGCATGGATCTTGTCATCGACAAGATGATGGAGCTTTAACATATAGATCATACCCACCGTTATCTCCTGATCGAATGGTTCGCCCGTTCTCCCGTCAAAAAGGGTCACGCGACCGTTCGCAGGCAGATTGGCCTTATCGAGCATCACTTTAATCTCTGATTCCTTTGCTCCGTCAAAAACAGGGGAAGCCATGGGAATCCCTGCCGTCAATCGAGTAACAATATGCTGCAATTCTTCTTCAGTCACACCGTCGAGAGAATCGAGCAGCTGAGGAGACGTATAGATATCCTTGAGCTCCTGTTTCAGTCTTTCCGATTCTGCATGAGCATCCATAAGCCCCTGGAGCCTCTCCCCAAGTCCTTTTGCAGCCCAGCCGAGATGAGTCTCCAAGATTTGCCCCACATTCATTCGCGAGGGAACTCCCAGGGGATTCAAAATTATATCGACGGGTGTCCCATCAGCAAAGAAGGGCATATCTTCCTCAGGTAAGATCCGGGATAGAACACCCTTGTTACCGTGTCGGCCCGCCATTTTATCACCGACGGAAAGCTTACGCTTGATCGCGATATAAACTTTAACCAGCTTTATAACACCAGGCGGCAACTCATCTCCCACCCGCAACTTATCTATTTTTTCTGTAAAGAACTTTTTAATATACTCAATTTTTCTCGTTAGATTCGCAAAAATAGTCTGTACTTTTTCTTCAACATCTTCGTCGATCAGCGGAATTTCTTTCCAAGAGTCAATGGGGAGAACATTGAGTATATCTTCGGTTATAACATCTTCTTTTTTTAAGAGAATCTTCTTTTTCCGCGGATCAGATACCTTGCCAGCAACAGTCCTTCCGATGAGCAGATCGTAAACTTTTCCCTTCACATTCTCAGTAATAATTCTTATTTCGTCTTCCTGATCTTTGAGAAGCTTTTGTGCATCATCATCCTCTATCTGCTGGGATCGGATATCCTTTTCATTGCCGCGACGGTTAAAGATCTTGGCATCGATGACGATTCCCTCAACCCCCGGAGGCACCCGCAACGATGTATCTCGTACATCGCCGGCCTTTTCACCAAAAATGGCCCGCAACAGTTTTTCTTCCGGGGATAGTTGTGTTTCCCCTTTCGGTGTAATTTTGCCAACCAGGATATCTCCGGATTTGACAAAAACTCCCATTCGAACGATACCGCTTTCATCGAGATTTCTGAGGGCTTCTTCTCCCACGTTCGGGATATCCCGTGTAATTTCTTCCTTACCAAGCTTCGTATCCCTCGCAACAGTTTCAAACTCTTCGATATGAATTGATGTATAGACGTCTTCTTTGACGACCCGTTCACTGATCAGGATAGAGTCTTCGTAATTATAACCGCCCCATGACATAAAGGCGACCATAACGTTTCTGCCAAGCGCTAATTCTCCGTTTTCGGTAGCAGGTCCGTCGGCAATAATGTCGCCTCGCTTAATGTAGTCACCCTTCGTAACAATGGGCTTGTGGTTGAAACATGTATCCTGATTTGAACGCTGATATTTCGTCAGGTTGTAAATGTCTACACCGGTATCGAACTCATCACCGATATCCTCGTCGCATTTGATGACAATTCGGGACGCATCAACGTCTTCGATAATGCCGGATCGCTTGGCAACGATGACGGCACCCGAATCACGGGCAACTACAGCTTCCATCCCGGTTCCGACAAAAGGAGCGGCAGGCTTCAATAATGGTACAGCCTGTCTCTGCATGTTTGATCCCATGAGCGCCCGGTTCGCATCATCATGCTCAAGGAAAGGAATCAAACCGGCGGCAACACTGACCAGTTGGCTCGGGGACACATCCATCAACGTCACCTCTTCTGTCGCCACGGTCACATAATCTCCGCCTTTTCGAGCGATGACCATATCGGTAGTAATTCGTCCGTCCCGACCAACCGGGGTGTTTGCCTGGGCAATAATATAATTCTCCTCCTCCGTTGCGGAAAGATATCGAATTTCGTCTACCAGCCTGCTGTTTTTAACGACTCGATACGGTGTTTCAATAAACCCGAAATTATTTACCCGCGCATATGAGCTTAGTGACACGATTAGACCGATGTTTGGTCCTTCCGGCGTTTCTACGGGGCAAATGCGCCCGTAGTGAGTATTATGAACATCCCGAACCTCGAAACCCGCCCGCTCCCGGGTAAGGCCACCCGGTCCCAGCGCCGATAACCTCCGCTTATGAGTAATCTCGGAGAGGGGATTCGTCTGATCCATAAACTGCGACAACTGACTGCTTCCGAAAAACTCATTTATGACAGCGGAAACAGGCTTGGCATTGACAAGATCATGGGGCATCATTGTTTCCACATCAAGCAAGCTCATCTTCTCTTTGATGGCCCGCTCCATTCTGACCAAACCGATTCGGTACTGATTTTCAATTAGTTCTCCGACCGACCGGATTCTCCTGTTTCCGAGGTGATCAATATCATCAAGAGAGTAATTGCTCTTACCGTTTTTAAGATTAATGAGATAATCAACAGCATCAAGAATATCCTCTTTGCGGAGGACCGTCATTTCCGAAGGAACATCCAGCCGGAGCTTGTAATTGATCTTCACCCTTCCCACATCAGAAAGGTCATATGTGTCGGAACCGAAAAAGAGACTATTGAAAAACTTGCGCGCTGTCTCAAGTGTAGGAGGGTTACTCGGCCTAAGTCGCCTGTAAATTTCGATTATCGCTTCATCTTCCGTTTCAAGCTTATCCAGCAGGAGTGTATTCCGTATGTAGGCATCTGTTCCGTCTTCCTCGATATGTACAAACTGGATCTTTTTTATCCCCTTCTTCATCATCAACTCAACACCATCCAGAGAGAGTTCATCGTTACATCTTAACAGAACTTCTTCAGTATCAGGATCGACGATGTTTTGGGCACACACCTTGCCGACGAGATCCTCTCGATTTATCTCGATACGATCAATCCCCCCGTCCACCATTTTTTTCACCGTGGCTCGGGAAAATTTCCTTCCCTTCTTTAAGATGACCTCCCCCGTTTTCGGATCTGCAATATCATCGGACGCTCGTTCGCCCACAAGAGATTTATCAACTGACAGATAGAACTTTTCATTCTCTAGCATGACCGTTTCGATGGAACCGAAGTGTTTGAGCAGATCCTCAGTCGTATATCCCATGGCCTTGAGAAGAATCGTCACGGGCATCTTTCGCCTTCTATCAATTCTGGCATAGAGAACATCCTTGGGATCGAACTCAATATCGAGCCATGATCCGCGAATCGGCATTATCCGCGCTGAATAAATCAGCTTTCCGCTCGCATGGGTTTTTCCTTTGTCATGATCGAAGAAGATACCCGGGGAACGGTGAAGCTGACTGACAATGACCCGTTCAGTTCCATTAATGATAAAGGTACCCTTATCGGTCATCAAGGGTATTTCGCCAAAGTAAATTTCCTGTTCTTTGATATCGCGTATCGTTCTCTGACCGCTCGCGCGATCACTGTCAAAAACGACAAGCCGCACGACAATCTTCAACGGAGCGGCATACGTCATGCCCTTCTGCAGACATTCCGGCTCATCATAACGACTCGCTCCGATGCTGTAACTAACGAATTCGAGTGAACATTTACCACCGAAATCTACAATCGGCATGACACTTTTGAATGCTCCTTGGAGTCCGAAATCACGTCGCGCCGAGTCGGCAACGCCACGTTGCAAGAACTTCTCATAGGATTTTTTCTGAATATCGATGAGATTTGGTATCTCAACGATTTCTTTAATACGACCGAAATTTTTTCTATAGCTAACCATAAGGCCCCTTAAAAGTTATACCCCCCACAATAAAGCTTGTGAGGGGCGTAACAATATTTTTACTTTACTTCAACGGTTGCTCCCACTTCTTCCAATTTTGCTTTTATGGTTGCAACCTCGTCCTTTGAAACCGCTTCCTTTACAGCCTTGGGAACACCTTCAACAAGTTCTTTTGCCTCTTTCAAGCCGAGACCGGTCAAGGCTCTCACGACCTTGATCACCTGAATTTTCTGCTCGCCAAATCCTGTGAGAACAACATCAAATTCCGTCTTCTCTTCAGCCGGTGCCGGCGCCGCACCACCCACTCCGCCGACGGCCGCCACAGCGACGGGGGCTGCTGCCGATACGCCCAGTCGCTCTTCAAGTTCCTTCACCAGTTCCGACAATTCAAGAACCGTCATTCCTTCGATAAATGCAATTACATCTTCTTTTGTGATTTTTGCATCTGCCATGTTCGTTATTCCTTCCTGTTTAGTTTAATTATTTTCTTTCTTCGCTCGGTAAGCCTCAAGAACCTGCACGAATTGCCGCGGAACACCGCTTAACACGTTGACCAAAGACGTCTGTGCACCAACCATAACCGATAGGAGTTGTGCCAGGAGGGTCTCTCTGTTCGGCAGTTCGGAAAGAGCCATGATCTGATCTATCGTCAAGGCCTTGCCATCCATTACGCCGGCCTTGATTTCAAGTTGTGCGTTCTTTTTGGCAAAATCAATGAGGGCTTTCGTCGGCGCCACAACATCGCCGAAGTTCATAACCACTGCCAGAGGTCCGGCGAGATGATTGTCGAGCACACTGAATCCCGTGTCTTGGGCGGCAATCCTGAACAGCGTGTTTTTTATCACACTTAGCTCTGCATCCGATTTTCTCAGCTCATTCCGTAACTCAGTAATCTTCGCAACGTTCAGCCCGCTGTAATCGGCAAGAATCGCCAGTTTGACGTTCTTTAGTCTTTCTTGAAGCTCGGCAACAACCTGTTCCTTTTTGCTTCGATTCAAATTATTGGCCTCCTTTCACTATAAATTCAAGAAGTTGAAAGTCAGACCGCTATACAGGAAGATAAATAACCAACACCTTCGTCTCGGCAGGCCGATTATGATCGATTAAACTTCCTGTACCTGCTGTCTTGAACTTCCGATGTTCTCTTTACTTGCTATCGTAAAATATTCCTTACATCCAGAGGATCTACCTTGACCCCGGGTCCCATGGTCGACGACAGAGAGATGGATCGTAAATACGTTCCCTTACTGGATGCAGGTTTCAGCTTGACAATGGTTTCTATCAATGCAAGAAAATTCTCCATCAACTTATCCGCTCCGAAAGAAACCTTTCCCACCGGACTATGGACGATGCCTGCCCGCTCTACCCGAAATTCAACTCGGCCGGCTTTCATTTCCTTGACGGCATCTGCCACATTAAAGGTTACAGTACCAACCTTGGGATTCGGCATCAACCCACGGGGCCCCAAAATCTTACCAAGCTTTCCAACATTTCCCATCATGTCAGGCGTCGCAATAGCCCTATCAAAATCCAGCCACCCGCCTTTTATTTTTTCAATCAGGTCATCCGACCCCGCATAATCGGCTCCGGCATCCAGAGCCTCCTTTTCTTTATCACCTTTTGAAAAAACCAGTACTTTTACCGACTTACCTAATCCATTCGGCAAAACAACGCTTCCTCGGACCATCTGGTCTGCGTGACGAGGGTTCACCCCCAAGCGAATAGCGGCATCAACATTTTCATCAAACTTTGCCCGTGCCGCTGATACAACAAGGTCGATGGCATCCTTGATCGCATAGCGCGTCATTGAGTCGACCTTTTTCTTTGCTTCGATAATTCCCTTTCCCCTCTTCGACATTCTATCAATCTCCGGTATAAGTTTATTTGATGATTTCTATTCCCATCGATCGCGCGGTTCCCTCAACGGTCTTTATCGCTCCATCTATATCAATAGCGTTGAGGTCTTTGTATTTCAATTCGGCAATCTCTTTAACTTGCGCGGCAGATACCGTCCCAACGACATCACGTTTCGGATCTTGCGCACCCTTAGCAACCTTGGCCGCCTGCTTGAGAAGGACAGATGTCGGCGGAGTTCTGGTAACAAAAGTAAATGACCGGTCAGCATAAACCGTAATTAAAACAGGTATTATCATACCTTCTTGGTTCTGGGTTTGTGCATTGTATGCCTTGCAAAATTCCATGATATTAACTCCGTGTTGACCCAATGCCGGACCAATCGGTGGCGATGGCGTTGCCTTGCCTGCCTGAATTTGAAGCTTTATGTTCGCTATAACTTTCTTCGCCATTCCAATCACCCTTATTTTTTATTATACAGAGACATTTCAGTCCGTTTCTCAGCTTTTCACCGCACCCATTCAGCTCTGCACAACCTGAATGAAATCAAGCTCAACTGGGGTTGACCGGCCAAAGATACTTACAATGACTCTCAACTTACCCTTCTCGGGCTTCACCTCATCGATTACACCATCAAAATTCGTAAAGGGTCCATCGATTATTTTCACATGATCGCCTTCTTCGAATTTATATTTCGGTTTTGGTTTCAAGGTTCCTTCATCTATGCGAGTCTTCAGCGACTGTACGTCTTCATCCGATATCGGCGACGGCTTATCTTTACTGCCGATAAAACCCGTCACTTTCGGCGTATTTTTCACGATGTGCCATGTATCGTCATTCAGTTCCATTCTGACAAGCACATAACCTGGGAAAAACTTTCTTTTTGACGTTTTTTTCTCTCCCTTAATAAGCTCCACGACATCCTCTTCAGGTATGAGAATGTCATCAAAATACGCCTCCATGCCGGCAGCGGCGATCGCATCCAACAAGGAAAGCTTCACTCTGTTTTCAAACCCCGAATAGGTATGAATGACATACCATCTAAAAGCCATCTTGCCCTACCCCAGCACTAACCGCACAAGCTTCGTGAGACCAAAATCTACAACCCCGAGAAACATAGAAACAATAATGACGACGACGATGACCACCGATGTGGAAGCCAGCGCTTCCTTTGGTGTCGGCCATGTGACCTTTCGAAGTTCAGCGCGGGACTCTCTTAAAAATTGCATCGACCTAGCTACTATTGTCTTCACCTTTTCCATATACCCTATCCAATTACGTCGACGGGGGAAATAAAATGGCAGGCCAGGAGGGACTCGAACCCCCAGCATCCGGATTTGGAGTCCGGCGCTCTATCCATTAGAGCTACTGGCCTGTACTACCAAGTTTATGACCTTAATAAAGTCTATTTCGTCTCTTTATGAAGCGTGTGGGCCCGACAGAACCGGCAGTATTTTTTCAACTCAAGTCGGCCCTGCATGGTCCTTTTATTTTTTGTCGTCGTGTAGTTTCTCTGCTTACACTCGCCACACTCTAAAGTTATTATGTTCCTCATTATTATAAGCCCACTCTCGTTGAAATGGAGCCCACGACCAGGATTGAACTGGTGACCTCATCCTTACCAAGGATGTGCTCTACCGACTGAGCTACGTGGGCGTATCTTTACCTGAAAAACCATTCATTACACTCGCACAGATCCGGCATCCGCATCCGCACTGGCGTTCTAAAAATAATGGAGCGGGAAACGGGATTCGAACCCGCGACCCTCGGCTTGGAAGGCCGATGCTCTAGCCACTGAGCTACTCCCGCCTTTTATCTGAAACAAAATGGTGGAGGGGGGAGGATTCGAACCTCCGTAGGCTCCGCCGGCAGATTTACAGTCTGCTCCCTTTGGCCGCTCGGGAACCCCTCCACAAGCTTTTATCGCTACATGGAGCTGGCGATGGGACTCGAACCCGCAACCTGCTGATTACAAATCAGCTGCTCTACCTGTTGAGCTACGCCAGCGTTTGTAATGGCACCTTCCAGTTGTTAAAAAACAGCTATCCCTCAAAAGCTAATTTGACACCTTAATCGTAAAATTAACTTTTTGTCAAGAATATTTTTACCGTCTCTCCCACAAAAACAACTATTGATGTTCTGCGAATATATCGGCTGAGAAAACATAAATCTCTGTTTCTCCATCCTTCCATGCATTGGCCGGCAGACCAGCCTTGTGACATGTTTCTTCCAGGAACGTGACCTTATCCCAGTTATATTGGGTTGCCACCTGGGGAAGCAGAACACCCCGGTACATCCCCCTCATAACATAAATACCGTGCTTGCCTACCTCGATCTCATCGATGCTTTTAATCTTGCGCAATGGCGACAAGACCGATATCTCAATTTTCATCTCCTTCAACTCATTCGCCGACACCGGTGGAAAACGCGGGTCATGAAAAGCCGCTGACCGCGCCATTTCCTCAACGGTTTTGTAAAGCGATCCCCTTGCTTCAAATGATCCGATGCATCCTCGCAATTCTTCGTTCTTTTTCAACGTCACGAAAGCGCCCCGATTTTCATGAAGACTTCTCAAATCTCTTGAAAATTCGGGCAATGCCTGATCCCTCAGCTGTAACTCGATACTTTTACGTGCGATAGCAAGAAGTTGTCTTTTTTCGTCATCACTTAATCCTGATACCACACCCGCGTCCCCCCCCGCAGGCGATCGACCTGCGGCATGCTTCTTATAAAAGACGGCGGCGGCGTAACCGACAACCCCTTGCCGATCTCCCGTCACATCACCTGAGTTTGCATATTTCAAAATTTTTGCACTGTCAGCCCCCCGCTTTTGAGCAATCATAATCGCGGCAGCCACAGGTCCGCCGCCACAGGCTTCACACGAACCACTGTCGAGGTCCGCCAACAATCCCTGCCAATCCATCTTTTCAATATGCTTCAAAGCAATGGCATCCATGGCAGTCGCACGGTCATACCCATGGAAATGAGAGAGATCGGAACTTGCCACGATCAATACATTCTTATTTTTTGTTACGGCGGCTACTGCCGCGGACAGCGCCTCGCAGGTCCTTCGGTCCTGCGAGCCCATAACAACGGGAACAAAGGGAAAGTCTCCCAGCACGACCTGCAAAAAGGGGAGCTGAATTTCAACAGAATGCTCCTGGACATGAGCGGCCGGATTTATAGAAACAACATCACTCTGGGCGATGATTGCATCAGCCAATAACTTATCCACCTTCACGATTCCCAGCGGAGTTTCATATCCCCCATCATTATATATAGATGCCCCCTGAAAGTATGCCCGATGACTCGGGCCGATGATGATCACCGAATCAAAGACTTTCCCGGCAATCTGCTTGTATGAATGAGCGGCCACCTGACCGGAATAGGCATAGCCTGCGTGGGGAGAGACAAGAGCAACAATGATTCCGTCAACGGCGTCCGCCGGTGTGTTTGCCAGATACTCTTCCACCTGGTTCTTCAAAACGGTCGGATTTCCCGGGTACCATGACCCCGCAATGACCGATTTTCGAATACCACTTTTCACTTCGCTACCCCCTCCCTCATGAGAAAACAAAAAAACAAGGAAGATAACTGCGATTGCTCCCAGGATCTGTCGCATGGAATCATTCATTTTGACTGCACTTTACAGGTGAGATATAACCTATAATTAATATAAACTCATTAATTCCTTGTCAAGAAGTGATTTCATATTTTTTATACATACTGGGAGATTACTATAACTCATCTACGAAAAAACATCAAAAAACATATTGACTTGCTGCATTCTGGCCGTTAATATCCATGCGTCCCGGCATGAAGTTAGATCTTGAATATCGTCATCTCTCTGTCCGGGCAACCATAATTCGTTATAATCATGTTATAATAAAACGATACTGGAGGTCTGCCATGAGCATAAAAGTCGCGATCAATGGTTTTGGAAGAGTAGGCAGGTACTTGGTCAGGGCGAGTCTCGGACGAGACGACATCGAGATCGTCGCCGTTAACACGCGGGCAAAGGCGACAACGCTCTGTCACCTTCTCAAATATGATTCGGTCCACGGGATATTTAATGCGGAAATCACTGGTGAAGAAGGCAAAATCATTGTCAACGGCAAACCAATTACCGTAACGAACGAAACAGCAAATCTCGCACAGCTTCCCTGGAAGGACCTCGGAGTGGACATTGTCTTGGAATCGACGGGTAAATTCAGAAAAAAGGATCAGTGCCGTCCCCATCTCGATGCCGGTGCTAAGAAAGTCATTATTGCCGCCCCCGGTAAGGGCGTCGACGGAACGTTTGTCATGGGAGTCAATGAAGAAATGTATGACCCCGCCAGACATCACATCGTTTCGAATGCATCCTGCACGACAAACTGCCTGGCCCCGGTTGTAAAAGTCATTCACGATAATTTCACCGTTGTCCGAGGACTTATGACAACAATTCACGCTTACACTATGGATCAACGCCTTCTCGACGGATCGCACAGCGACCTGCGAAGGGGTCGTGCGGCTGCGCTTTCCATAGTACCGACATCAACAGGTGCGGCCAAGGCAGTCGCCGAAGTCATACCAGCTCTCGAAGGCAAGCTTGACGGAATTGCCATGAGAGTCCCCACACCAAATGTATCCGTTGTCGATCTGGCCGTGGAGGTTGGAAAAAGAGTCACTATCGACGACATCAACGGGGCACTTAAAGAAGCAGCAGAAGGCAGGCTCAAGGGAATCATGGCATTCTGCGACGAAGAACTTGTATCGGTGGACTTTACAAGCGATTCCCATTCTTCGATCGTGGACGGTCCGATCACCACGGTCATTGACGGTAATTTTGTTAAAGTATTCTCATGGTATGACAATGAAAGCGGCTTTGCGTGCAGAATGGTCGATCTCGCCACATTCATGGGCAAAAAGATGACGGGATGACACTATGATCAAACCACTTATTGCGGCAAACTGGAAAATGAACAAAACAATCGCCGAAGCTGAGGATTTTGCAATGCAGGCAAAGAAAAAGTTTGCCGCTATCGGTCGCGACATTATCTTTGCGCCACCATACACGGCCCTCTATGCCGTAGGAAAAATCCTGAAAGGATCACCGGTACACTTGGCGGCTCAAAATATGCATTGGGCCGAAAAAGGCGCTTTTACCGGAGAAGTGTCGGCGGCGATGCTTGTCGATGCCGGATGCGACTACGTCATCATCGGCCATTCGGAGCGGCGTACCATCTTCAGTGAAGATAACCGCCTGATCAACCAGAAAGTTGTAGTCGCATTGAAATCAAATCTGAAACCGATCTTCTGCATCGGAGAAACTCTGGAAGAAAGAGAGTCGGAAAAGACTTTCGACATCCTTCGGCAACAATTACAACAGGGATTGAATAATATTTCATCTGATGATATAAGGCATTGCATCATTGCGTACGAACCTGTCTGGGCAATCGGTACCGGCAGAACGGCAACACCCGAACAGGTCGAAAAAGCTCACTCTTTTACAAGAAAAGTAATCGGCAATTTACACGGCGCGGCGATCAGCGACAACATACCGATACTGTATGGCGGCAGCGTCAATCCCGAAAACGTTTCCGGCCTCATGTCGCAGCGCAATATCAACGGCGCCCTCGTTGGCGGAGCGAGCCTCGACATTGAATCGTTCGCAAAAATTGTCGGATTTTAACAACACAAGGAGATAAAAAACATTGCACGCATTTATTAGTATCCTTCACATCGTGATCTGCCTGCTTCTCATATTCATCGTTCTCGTTCAGTCAGGCAAGGGAGCGGACATGGGAGCCGCCTTCGGCGGATCGAGTCAGACCCTTTTCGGAAGCGCGGGACCGGCAACCTTTCTCGGAAAAATGACCTCAGTCATCGCAACGGTTTTCATGATCACATCTCTCTGGCTTGCCTATTTTGCCGTCCATAAGCCCAGTTCAGTAATTGATAATTTTTCCCCGCCGGCAGTAGAACAAACCATCCCGATAAATGAAGCCGGAGGAAGCGCACCCGCTGAGCCTGGAACAGTGTCGACGCCTGCGGACAGGGACGATCAAAAATAAAAGCCATTGATTGACGCACATAAAAAATTGTAAAGTGCGCTTGTTTTTTGTATTGACAAAGAGAAAAAAAACACATAGCCTTTGACCTCAAAGCCGAAGTGGTGGAATTTGGTAGACACGCTATCTTGAGGGGGTAGTGGGCACAACCCGTCCGGGTTCAAGTCCCGGCTTCGGCACCATATACAAAAGCAGGGGGTTATCCTGAAAAAGGATAACCCTTTTTTTAACATCAAATGTTTTTGATCAACGCATCAGTCAACATTTAGATTTGATGGCTTCGTAGAAAGTCGGACCCGTATAACTATTCCGAGAAAACATTCTACATTCCTCGCCCCTCACGCGAGGATGAACCGGACGATGTATCAGATGCAGCGCCGCCTGACTCTGGAATCCGATTATCAGAGCATCAGAGCGGCCGCGGCGCCTGTCACGAGCATGAGACAAAAACCAGGCAGGATCGCCCGGCGGAGAGATGGGGCCCCCATAAACAGGACAAGGCAACCCTTGAAAAAGGTGTTTGAAACGGCGGCAAACATGACTGCCCGTCCGGCGGTCTGAAGGGAACTTCCCGTCTCCCCGCGGCTGAGATCGGCTACCGACAGGGCGATGGCATCCACGTCAGCCAACCCGGCAACAATACTTGAAAGATAGATGCCCGTGTCCCCCAGGTACACATGGGCTGCCTTGGAAAGAAACAGAATGATTACGAAAATGATACCAAAGGTTACCGCCGGCACCAGTTCAAAAGGATTGTGAAACGCTACATCGGCTTCCTGATCGGTTTTATGCCTCAGATACAGGTAAATACAATAGGCCAGCCCTGCGACAATGGGAACCATGATGGGCAGGAAAATCTGTCGTGCCAAGGGGAAGTTGACCACCGCCACTTCGACGATAACCCGGGAGAACATGACCGTCCACGCCACGATTATTGCGAGAGCAAAGGGTTTTGAAAACTCCTCATCGGTTTTGCTCTTAGAGGTAAAGCTGAGGGTAACGGCCGTGCTGGATGCAAGACCTCCCAGAAGACCGGTCAGTCCGATTCCTTTCCGAGCTCCGGCGATCTTGATCAGAATGTATCCCACGAAACTTATTCCCGAAATCAGAACAACGAGAAGCCAGATTTTGTAAGGATTGAATATATCGAACGGTGCGGGACCAAAAACCCGGTTGGGGAGTACAGGCAGTACGATCGCCGTGATGACGGCGAACTTCATGGTGGCAAAGATATCTTCTCGGGTCAGGCGCTCGACGAACCGGTGCATCTCCGGTTTGATGGAAAGAAGGACCGCCGTCGCCACACCGATAGCTACGGCAAGGGCAAGCTGATCCCAGTAGGCCAGGGCGCCGGCCAAAAGGGTTAGAATCCCCGACGTTTCAGTGGTGAGACCAGTATCCCCATTCCATGCATCGATAAAATAGTTGACGGCGAAAAATATGCCAACGATGATAATAATCGCCGTCAGTGGCCACGGAGACCGCATGAGATCAGACAGAAAGGCCCCCGCACAGCCGAGAAGTCCCATGACGGCAAGGGTTCTGACGCCGGTGGCCAGTTCCTTGCCCGGTGTATCGAACGCATATTCCCGCTGCATACCCACAAGAACTCCGATTATGAGTGCGACACCGAATCGGATAAAAAGACCGGATTCTTCCATGATTTGAACCTGTTTCAGCTTTTCCGATCGTTGGTTATTTCCTGTGAGCGGGACCCTTCCGGAGAATCGCCCGCCTTGATATGACTACCCGTACATAAGTCGTCTGGTTGCCCACTGTATCGACAGTGCAGGAAACGTTTTTATTTATGCAAAAGTATATGGGGCGAGGCTCATAAGTGTCAAGGGGGGATTTGGCCTGGACACATGGAGTATTGCTGTATGTATGGCAAAATCCGATCTCGAAAAATGAATTTTTGACGGAGTACCGGAAATCCGATCGCTGATAACCGAACATCTTCATCTCCGCATGCCTGATTGCCGCATCCTTGAACTCCGGAATCCAGGCATGGCAGCATCTCCATCCGAGGGAAAATTTCCTTGTCAAAGAAATTGTTACCTGTTATCTAACAACATGAATGGCAATGCCCGCGAAGCGGGACACAGGGGAAGTTACAGCGTTGTCGCCTACGCCTCAACTGACCGGGTAATTTTTTCTTCCCTTTCTAAGAAAGGCTAGAGTTTAGAGTTTCCTTAGCGCCTGTTGTTCTTTAAAAAAAGCATACCTCACCGTCGGTGCCTTTTTAAGCGGCAAATAACGCATTGATTGTACAGATGTAACGCTGTTATTCAGGCAA
>Ga0129302_1000199_pt1 | contig 44858 bp, 46 predicted proteins | sample BlaSprsedimmetaG_FD_94476 | JGI IMG/M metagenome (GOLD analysis project Ga0129302, IMG submission 94476) | Hot spring sediment bacterial and archeal communities from California, USA to study Microbial Dark Matter (Phase II) - Blank Spring... | ecosystem: Environmental > Aquatic > Thermal springs...
ATATATATGTTATTCATGGCCATCGAGGCAAAAGTCCTGCATTCGATATTTATCACATACGCCTGATAATTTCGGGTGTCTTGCATCCAGACATTTTTGAACTGCCTCACCCTGGGACTTTTTCAATTTTCTGTGAAGGGACAAGAGATCGGGTGCACCGGGCATCCGCACCACGGAGAAAAAATCCTCATTTCCACTTATTCTGTTTCTTTCCGTATTTCCTCAAGCAGTCTCATGTCTTCTTCACTCAGGGGCGCCTTTTCAAGTAGATCGGGTCTTTTCATCAATGTCCGCTCCAGCGATTTTTTCCGTCTCCACTGATTGATCTTTTTGTGATCGCCCGACAAAAGAACCTCAGGTACTGTCCAGGTACGATACTCCTGCGGTCGCGTGTACTGGGGGTATTCAAGCAGGCCTGTTGCGAATGTGTCGAAGAGAGCCGATTCATTATTTCCAAGAACGTTGGGAACGAGACGGGAAATTGCATCGACAAGAATCATGGCGGGCAATTCTCCCCCCGTCAGGACATAGTCGCCGATGGATATCTCCCGATCAACCAGGTTCTCGCTGATGCGCTCGTCGATCCCCTCATAGTGGCCGCATATAATTACAATGTGGTTGCATCGGGCGAGGTCTTCAGCAATCTTCTGGCTGAATGGTTCGCCCTGGGGCGTCATGAGTATTACTCGGCAGTCGCTTTCTTCAGATACGATATCGTCGAGCGCCCGTGCTACCGGTTCGACCTTCATCACCATGCCGCCGCCGCCGCCGTATGGATAATCATCGGTCATCCTGTGCTTGTCCACAGCATAGCCACGGATATCATGAAGACGAACATCGATAATGTGCCTGTCAAGAGCCTTTTTTATGAGGCTGCTGCTGAAGGGACTTTCGAACATCTCGGGAAAGATCGACAAAATATCAAATCTGATCATTATTCCCTACAATCCCTCAAGTAAGTCGACAATCATAATGCCCTGATCGATATCGATTTCCATAACGACATCTTCGATGGCGGGCAGTAATATTTCTCGCTCCCCTCCCGTGCAGACATATACGTCGTTGCTCCCCGTTTCAAAAACCTGATCGATTTTCCCGAGCTCCCGGCCGTCTTTCGTGAAGACCGTAAGCCCTATGATGTCGTGCCAGTAATATTCGCCTTCCGGCAGTTTTTCAAGTCTGTCGGCAGGGACGAAGACATCGCAGCCGATGAATGATCGTGCCGCATCGGTATCGTTCACTCCCGCAAGTTCGAGAGAGATACTTTTTCGAGAATAACTCACATACCTGACCCCATAGTTGACCGGATTCCGGTCACTGCACTTAATAAATATCTCTTGCAGGGAGTCAAGTATCTGAGGTGATTCGATGTATGAAACGACCTTTAAACGGCCTTTGAATCCGATAGGCTTGGTGATTTTTCCTATTTTGAGGAGATCCTTTTTCAAGTCCTTCAATTATTCGATAATTTCCAGGACCGCCCGCTTATGGAGCTTAGATGATGCAGCGCTCAAAATGGTTCTCATTGCCTTAGCGGTTTTTCCTTGTTTGCCGATAACTTTACCCAGGTCTTCTTTCGCCACTCTCAGTTCGATTACGGATGTCTGCTCGCCGATAACCTCAGAAACATCAACATCATCAGGATTGTCTACCAACGCTTGAGCCATGTACTTAACCAAGTCTTTCATCCCGTCAACCTCCGGTGATTGTTGTATGTTAAAACGTTTGATCTACATTGGCTTAAACAAATAAAGACCGGGCAGCAAGTTTTCGTCTATCAGGCTACCGTCACCTTTTCTTTATTTACACTGACGCCTTTCTTTTTGAGCAGATGAGACACGGTTTCCGTCGGTTCAGCCCCTTTTGATAACCATTCCAGTACACGATCTTCCTTAATGGTGACCTCTGCGGGATCTGTTTTCGGATCATAATTTCCGACAATCTCAATAAATCGTCCATCTCTCGGTGCCCTGCTGTCTGCAACCACTATTCTGTAGAAGGGCTTCTTTTTTCTACCTGCGCGCGTTAGTCTGATTTTGATTGCCATTCGTTTTGATATCACCTCCTTAATAATATTTCTGATGTTAGATAATTAGCATATCTTAATTTTTATTTAAAGGGGAAATTACCTCTTTTTAAATGTTTGCCTCCCCCTTTGGTCAATTTTTTCATCATTTTTCTCATTTCCAGATAATTCTTGAGTAACCTGTTGACATCCTGAACGGTTGTTCCGCTTCCCCGGGCGATGCGCTTTCTTCGCGATCCGTTAATAATACGGGAGTCAAAGCGTTCTTTTTTCGTCATCGAGTCTATGATGGCGATAATTTTAACAAATTCTTTCTCGTCAACCTGCACGTTTTTCATTGCTTTTATTTTACCGAATCCGGGAATCATTGCCAGCAGATCTTCCAATGGTCCCATCTTTCGTATCTGCATCAGCTGATCCCTGAAATCCTCAAGGGTAAAGGAGTCTTTCCGTATCTTTCTCTCCAGTTCCCTGGCGGCCTTCTCATCATATGCCATTTGAGCTTTTTCAACCAGCGTGAGAACATCACCGTGTCCGAGTATCCTTGAAGCCATGCGGTCGGGATGAAATACTTCAATGGCATCCAGCTTCTCTCCGATTCCTATGAATTTAATGGGCTTCCCCGTTACAGCCTTGATTGAGAGCGCCGCCCCCCCGCGGGCGTCGCCATCCACTTTTGTCAGGATCACGCCGGTAATATCCAGAAGTTCATTAAAGGTTTCAGCCGTGGATACGGCGTCCTGACCCGTCATGGCATCAGCGACAAAGAGAATTTCCGCCGGATTGACGGAGTCCTTGATTTTCTTCAATTCATCCATTAATGAGCTGTCGATATGAAGTCGTCCGGCCGTATCGATGATCAGAGTGTCATAACCCCTGGTCTTGGCATCATTCAAGGCATCGACACAGATTTTGACGGGATCATTGGCCGGGGCGGATTCAAAAAGCCCGGAACCGATCGTACGTGCCAGAATTGACAACTGGTCGATAGCCGCCGGCCTGTAGACGTCAGCGGACACGAGGCACACTCGTTTCTTCTGGTTCATCAGGAATCGAGCAATTTTAGCTGCCGTTGTGGTTTTCCCGCATCCCTGGAGACCAACCAGCATTACCGGGGCAGGAAAACGATTTGCCAGTTTCAATTGGCTGGCGTCTCCGCCCATGAGCTCAATGAGCCTGTCGTGAACTATTTTTACGACCTGCTGGCCCGGTGTTATGCTTTCTAATACCTCTCTGCCGACGGCGCGGCCTTTCACATCATCTATGAAATTCTTCGTTACCTTGAAGTTTACATCCGCTTCGAGGAGAGCCATCCTGATGTCCTTCAGCGCCAACCCTACGGACTCCTCGTCAAGGACACCTTTCCCTTTCAGTTTTTTGAAAACATTGTCGAGCTTTTCAGTGAGATGTTCGAACATATCTAAACCTTTATGGTTGCGAGGTATTGATTTACTTACTACTACCGTTCGGCTGTCATTGATCCGTAATTGAGGATTGTATGAACTTAAATCTCTATGACAAATACAGTTGTGAATTCGAAAGCCTTGATTCTAAACAAGAAACAAAATCGAAACTCGAATTTATTTCTTGCGGATAACCATGCATTTCAGTCCCCTGATCTTCGTTTCAAGGTGTGTTGCCGCAGTGCCGGCTTCCTGCCGGCCCTGGAACCCTGTCAATGTTACGCGAAACCATGTTCCCTTTGCCGTGAGGTCTGTCTCATCGATCTTCGGCGTATATCCCATAGCTGTCAGTCGATCTTTCAGGTTTTCCATCCGATTCCTATCTTTAAATGAAGCAACCTGAATGATGTAATCACCACTTTGTGGCGTTGTGTGCCTGGTCGAAGATTTTACCGTCGGTGACGGTTTTATGACGTCATGGTCTTTTTCTGTCAGCTTCTTGTAGAAATCGAGTTCCACGCTTTCCTGTTTTTTTTGTTCCTCATCTTTCTGCGTATCCTGCAACTCGGGAGTCCCTGTAACGGATGAAAAAGCCCTGTTCGATGTATCGGTGATCTTTTCTTTAATGGCCTGGGGGATCCCTTTTGCTATCTTTTCAGGATAACTCTCGATGTTTTTGCCGACCATAACACCGAAAATAAACGAGAACAGAAGCAAAAGAGCATTCCCGAATGTGAACAGGACTAATCCCAGTTTGCCGAGTTTGAATTCAAAGTCTCGCGAATTACGGGATGCCATGTTTTACCTTACGGACTTCAACTAAATGTTATGAACAATCAACGATGTACTTTTTGTATGCCGTGAAATCATATGGGTGATATCTCATGTCTTGATGTATTCCGCCTACATACGGTCAGGGGCTGAGACTCCCAGGAGACGGAGGGCGTTTCTAAGCACAATACCGATACACTTCACGAGAAAAAGCCGGGCTTTAGTCAACTCGGCATCGTCGGAAACGACCCTGTTTTTATTGTAATAGCTGTGAAACAGTGATGCAAGGTCGTTGCAGAAAAATGTTATTCGATGCGGTTCAAGTGCCTGCGCGCTTCCTTCGACCAATTCGGGAAATCTGTCGATTGTTTTGATCAATGCGAGTTCTTCAGGGAGGTTCAGAAGATTTACATTAATATCTTTGTATTCAGGGATCGCGTACCCACGTTCCTGTGCCGTTCTTAAGATACTGGAAATTCTTGCATGGGCGTATTGTACATAGTAAACAGGATTTTCGTTCGACTGCTTTTTCGCAAGTTCAAGGTCAAAATCGAGATGACTGTGAGACCTCCTCATCAGGAAATTATACCGTGAAGCGTCTTTGCCGACTTCCGCAACAACTTCACCTAAGGTCACGAATTCGCCTGCACGGGTTGACATGGCAACAGGTTTCCCGTCTCTCAGCAGGCTGACCAGTTGAACAAGAACAACTTGAAGAGCACCTTTATCTTTTCCGATTGCCTGGATGCCTGCGTACATCCGGGGGACATAACCGTGATGATCGGCTCCCCATATATCGATTACCGTATCGAATCCCCGTTCATACTTATTTTTGTGGTAGGCGATGTCTGCTGCAAAATACGTGGGCTCTCCGTTTTCTCTTACCACCACTCGGTCTTTCTCATCGCCGAAGTCGGTTGTTTTGAACCACAAAGTGGCACCGTCATTATAGACATATCCCTTCTTACCGAGCTCATGTAACAGTTTTTCAACCCCGTTGTTCTGATATAACGTTTTTTCACTGAAAAAACAGTCAAAAACCACACCGAAATCTTCAAGATCCTTCTTAATGCCGTCGAGGATCGACGCGGCGGCGTATTCGGTAAAAAATCTAATATTGTCGTCACTTCCGTTGTCTTTATAGCGTGTCCCGTATTTTTCAATAATTTCACCCGCCAGATCAACGATGTATTGCCCCTGGTAACATTCTTCGGGATATTCTATGTGTATTCCCAGGAGTTCCAGATAGCGAAGCAACACTGATTTCCCAAGGTTATTCATCTGGTTGCCCGCATCGTTGATATAATATTCCTTGGATACGGAAAAGCTACAGGCCTTCAAGATATTTGCAATGACATCACCGATAACAGCGCCCCGGGCGTGGCCGATATGAAGAGGCCCGGTGGGATTCGCACTGACAAACTCCACCTGAACACGCTTGTTCGCTCCAAGAGCTGATGTGCCGTATGTATCGTTTCTATCGTTGACTTCCTCGAGGAGCGTTACCCAGAGGATGTCTTTCATAAAAAAATTAATAAATCCGGGACCGGCAATTTCAACTTTTTCCAATATCCCATCATTGTCCAGAATGTTTTCCACTATCAGCGATGCTATTTTCCGAGGATTCATCTTCATGAGCGAAGCGAGAACCATGGCCACATTGGTGGCATAATCGCCGTGGGCCTCTTCTTTTGTCGCTTCTATCTCGATGGAGGGAATGTCTCTCGTTTCAAGTACCCCTCTTTCAAAACAAATATCCAGGGATTCCTTCAACAGATGGATCAGCTTCTGTTTCATTGATCTCCTTTATCAAGCACGGAAAATGAAAAAGTTGGCCCGAGGGCCAACTTCCCAGCTCCTTATATGTATCTGATGGTTAAGTCAAGTATTTTTAACGATAACCGCCGGCAATTCATATCGCCCAAGGGATGTTTTTTATGTTATCGTTCAATAAAACAAAAACCTGATCTTCATTTAGCCGGTTCCCACTCAGGGATCGTTCCGTAGAAAGGATACTTCTGCAATGCACGCGACGTTTGGACGCTCTGTGGCAGACGGTAAATTTCACGAGCCATGATGCGCCCATCAGGCAGCTCGAACCCTCTGATGAATACCATGCTTCCCTTACGAAGAGACTGCAGGGAAATTGCTTTCTCCTTGGCATTGCGAATCATCGTCTTAAATCGATTGAGTCCCCTCTTCATGTTAATGAGATCGATTCGCTGTTCGCCTACAATCAGATAACCCTTTGATTGGTTTATTTCCATGACAGCGCTGTGCAGTTCGTAGAAGCATTGATCATCTCTGTCTGTCGAAATTGTTCGTTCGGCGGAAAATGCCGGTGGGCAGACACAGCATGTTGCCAGGACCGCGGATAACAGAATATAATGTATTTTCAAAAGTATGCGTTTCATGAGACCCCCCTGTTAGAAAATTTGACGCCAGTAGAAAACGTTCGCATTGAAAGTCGAGACAGGATCTTCCGGGGCGACACCACCTTCGACGCCGATATACATCTTTGCGCCGCTTTCGAGAATCGCAATAACCGGAGCCGAGGGGATCGCTGTGCCGATGACTTTGCTACGGTCCAGTTTTCCTCTTTCAACAACATTTCCGTCCGCATCGGTTTCCGTTGCAGAACTGTAATCATGAACTGCGCCGCCTGTCAGGTAGTTCACGGCATAAAGCCGGGCCGTTCCCCGGGCTCCGGCCGCGTCACAGGGGTCCAACGGGTTCGGTCCGGTGCCGCTTGTATCGGGCGTGTATGTGGTGAAGTATACCACCCCTCCGTATACCGTCGGTGACGCCAGCACCTTTTCTCCCGTGTTTTCCAGCCTGATATACCAGCCTTTCGATGCTTTGAGATCCGCAAGAGCCTGGGCTTTCTGCGCGGCGGTTCCCATTTGAATGAGATTGTCCGTTACATCGACTAGATCGCTTTCATCGAGTGTTGTGAATGTTGATGTATCTTCCCAGGTATTTTTGATCGCATAAACACGATTGACGACAGAGGTGTTGCTGGGAGCGGCTCGATTGCCCGTGCCGATGAAGATCATGTCTCCGAAGGATTCGATGACGGCATCGGGGGCATAAAACATCTTTCGCTGGACACTGTCAACGGCGGATGCCGAGAAAAGCTTCCTCCCTGACCAGGTTCCGTCACCGTTGTGATCTTCGAAGGCGAAGATATTACCACCAAGGTCGCCTGCATAAACGGCATTGATATAACCGTCGCTGCTTGTATCGAATCCCGTTACATCAACAATGGAATGATCCATCGAGCTGAAATTTCCCTTATTGAAATTCAGGGTGTTGACACTCCCGTTGGTTACTTGAACGGCAAACACGGCCCTTCCGAGCGTGTCTCCTGCCGCCGGTGTTGAGAGATCCTGATTCGTGTCATAACCACCCCCTAGGATAAATACGTCGGCCCATGTGGTCGTTGATGTCTTGATAGTTCCTTGAGTTGCCTTGATCCATGACTGACCAAGTTGGGCATCGCCTCCGCCGAGGATGTCCGGACTGACCTTGTACAGCCAGCTCGGAGATGTCGGCGTCGTTATGTCCAACGCATAGTAATGGTCGCCTCCGCGCCGTTCTCCGAAGAAGAGAATCTTTTGACTCGATCCGCTATACACAACGGGGGAGCCGTCGACAAAGTAATCGTGATCATTATTCAGCAACAGCGGCAGCCGGCCGAGTTGCTCCGGCGGGATGAATCCCCAGAGCTCGCTCCCCGTGCTGTCGACGAAACAATGCATCATGCCGTCATTACTTCCGGTAAATATATATGTTTCGCTTGGATAATGGACGACCGCCGGCTCGGAATGAAGGACGTCTCCAAGATACCAGAATCTGCTGCCTCCGTAAATATCATTGATGAGAGCGGTTCGTTCCGTATCAGAAGCAACACCGACGACACTGTTTGTGATCAGGCTGTTGCCTGCCGTAAATGCATTGTCGGCGTTGGTCAGGGCGGACTGGGTGCCCATGTATGTGTAAAGATATCGCGTTGTCTGGTCCATAAGGACGCCTCCCGTCCCGCCGGATGCCACGTTTGATCCGTCCGCTGTTGTCGACCAGTATGACCGGGCATTATCGATGATCCTTCCGTCGGCCAGCGTGGCGGCTGCGCCATCAGCATCGATCAGATCGCCGTTTGAGTCGAGACCGTATTTTTTCAGATTCCCGAGCCAGCGACCCGTCTGCTGCGGTTTGAAAAATCCCACGTAGATGTAATTCCCCGCATAGGCACGGTTCATGCGGCTGACAGGGACGACCGGCGAGACGAACACGGCGTTCTGTTCCGAGATGTTGGACATGATTTGCTGGAACGCTTCATTGAGCCCCGATATGTTCTGGGCCGTATAGTAGGCGCCTCCGCCGTTAGTCGCCGTATCCTGGAGAAGCTGCTGCTCGGATTTGAACCCGATGGTGTAGGTGATGATGTTTTGTCGTTCGAAGGACGTTCCCGTCCCCAGGCTTGGGTTGCAGTCATTGACGTAGAGGTATTTTGCCACATCGTCGAGATAGTCGGTACCGTATGAAGCATAGCTTCCGGGATCGTTTCCGTCGTTGTCGTAATCGCCGATGGTATCGCCGTTGATATAGGCTCCCGATGAGAGTCTCCAGTCATTGTCCTGGGTCGGTTCGCCGTCGGTCATGAGAATAATGTAATTCTTTTGACATCGATCCGTCATGGGGCTTGTATAGCTGACGCCGCTGTTGTACCAGCTGTTCATGCCGGCGAAATAGAGCCCCGCTTCGGCAAGTGTTTCCCCCAGGGGTGTCCAGTCCGATGCTGTGAAACCGTCAACTGCGGTAGTCAATTCGGACGTGGTCGCGCTGCCGCACCCTTTAACAATTCTCCCCCCCTGATCATTATTGAATCGCATCAGACCGAAGCGAACGCCGCTTGTGGTATCGATAAGATTTTTCACAACAGTTTTGGCGACGTTGATGCGCGAGTCCTTGGCACCGGCACCCGATGCTTCATAGTTTCTGAAGTTGCCGAGACGGAGGTCTCTGTTGTAGCCGCCGCAGGCGCCCGCTGTTGTCACCGCGTAGCGACAGAAACCGTCGACAAGGAGAAGATCCCTTGCCCCGGGGCAGATCGTATTGACATCGCCGGCAACCAACGTCCAGCCGTAATATGTCTTTCGATAGACCGCATTGGTCGGATACGATCCCGTATAGGTGGTAGCCGGGTCGTATTCTTCACTGACAACATCGACGGTGCCCATGCTCCCCGATGTGTCGAATATGATAAGCACGTTCGGTTCCACCGAGACACCGACGGTTCCGTAAATCTCCGTGTCATCCGCCCGGAGCGTTGCCGGGGTGATGATACAGAGGGCTGCTGCTATACAAGCGATTTTTTGTAAATACCTTTTCATGGCAGATCCTCCATACTAAACACCATACTTATGAAATAAGGATACATATTTTCGTAAAAAATCACTTACGTTCCGATCTGTCGTTCCCGTTAAGGCAGGAATGACATGTTTACGGACGGTTGTAGGTTTCCGAAAACAAAGCGCTAATTTTTATTGAATAATTTCCAGGTACCGACCTGTAGTTGCACATTCCCCGCCGTGTTGCTTGACGTAACGCCGTACCGGCGGACAATGAAATATTTTATGCTGCACCCCGATCCGCTCGGTGGTGGTCCCGTGTGTGACATGACGGGCAGATCATTCGCCGCACTGCTGAGTGTCCCGATGTCCGTGCCGGTACTCTCAATACAGCGAACCTCAACCGACGCATCATCCGTGCTGTCTCCGTTGACATCAACCGTTCCCGTGTAGTTTGCCGTTGTTTCCGCCGCGGTGAGAAAGGCCGTCGTCATCCATGTGCCCGTATTTTCCAGGGTGTCGACGAGTCCGCCTTCGGCATCGTAGAAATTGTCGGCAATCTGTCGCTCGTTGCCGGATATCTGGAGCTCTACGGACGATGTTCTGACTGCGGCGTACCCTATCATGGTGACAAGAGAGAGCACGAGAATGGCCACAAGGAGTGCGTAGCCCCGTTCATTTTTGATGATCGTCGGTGATGGTATTTTCATGAATGCCCCCAAATTATTCGCTAATACAGGTTTCTGCAGATGGCGCGAGTCGTGAGGGTCCGCGTGAAAGTTTGTCCCTGCGAATCCACATCCTGCCCCGTTATTGAGATAACAATCGTTCGAATCGTATCAAGGTCAGCCGCTGCTACGGGGACTGCAATCGTATTTCCATCGGCATCAAGGTAATTGAATGTCATGGCCGTAATATTTTCCGTCAGGTTATTAGAACTGGCGCTAGGCGTTCCTTCATAGAGGATCCGACGAATCCGCCGGTCGGCGGCGATATATTCATAGGTGATACGTTCCTCGTCGGCTTGCTCTATGGTTCCATCCATGTCCATATCGGCGGTGAATCGAAGTTTTGTAGAGGTCGCTTCCTTTATACCCGCCCCGTTGGTATCCGTCGCATCGATTGCGGGTGACAACGGATCAAGACCGGCCAGGCGGATTTCTCGAATCATGAAGTCGGCGCTTGCTCTTACCGTCTGTTGAACCGCAACGACCCTGTCCTGAGTTCTATAGGAATGGTTTGATGAAATGTAAACACCATATATTGCTCCGACGGTTACGGCCATTATGGCCATGACGATTATAAGCTCGGTGAGGGTAAACCCTCCGTGACGTCGTAACAGCATGCAATTACCTTTGTTAGTCATCAGAAACCGTCTCCTCGTGTAATCGTCGTCAATGCAACGTTGTGATTACGCCCCCGGTTTGTCCACGATACCGATACCGTGGCGGTTTGTGCGAAACCGCCTGCCGCTGTCAGTGTCCAGCTTCGATTATATATTCCGTCAACGTCGTTTCCGTCAGCAACCGTTGAGATATCAGAGCTGTTTTTCAGTTGTTCGAGCATGTCTTGGGCAAGAAACGTTGCCTGTGTGATTTCGTTTCCTGTCTGGTTGCCCCGGATTGCGCTCACCTGCATGGTGGCGGCCGCCAGGATGCCCACTGAAAATATGGCTATGGCTATCATGACTTCGACGATAGTGAATCCCCTTGTCTGCATTACTATCTTTTTAAATAACATCATGCGTCCTCAACCTTTGATTATCGCTTTATTTCATGTCTACCCATGTGGATCCGCTGTCCTTGCTTTCCTGCAGTCTTGTGAGGCCCAGCATGGTCTGGACTATACCTATGTACTTATCGTTCGTGTTTCTCATATAGCAATGTCCTGCCGCATTAGGGAGTCCTACTCCTCGAAATCTGACTCGTGCGGCGCCGCCAAATGTTACTTCATACATATCCACATCATCGGGAAGATCAACCGTTTTTATTTCAGTTTCTCCCCCGTTCCTGACCCAGTCACCGGCCGTTCCTCCGCCGGCTCCGTCATCGATAAAGATCGCATACCTGTTATTAGCCGTGTCGAATGTGACGGCAACACGGGCATTTGCTCTTACGGCTCGTATTTTCGCCAATTCCATATCAGATTTGAGATTTCTGACACTCTCTCTCAACCGTTCGTCTTTCATGTATGAGTTGAACAGTGGCGTGGCAATTCCTGCCATTATGCCTATGAGCGCCATTACGATGATGAGTTCGATCAAGGTGAAACCGTGTCTGGACATGAAAGATTCTCTCCCTGTTGTCTAATAATCGGTCTCAGTATGTATCGTCATTTTTTAAAGTGTTCTATAGTGAATTATATTTAGCAAATAATGTGCCATACAACAAAGCGCTTCCCGCTCACCGAAATAATAGCCATGTATGAAAAATGGTGACATAAAACACGCTAAGCGTCATATTCCCCTTACTCTTTCTCTGTGTATTACCCGTCAATCTCACCATCCGATCGGCAGTTTCACCGAAATCGTAGTGTTTTTAAGCTCTCGACAGCCATTGTTTCATTATCTGAGAAAAAGAAGCCGCGTTACGTATTCTCCGAAAAATAGATAGCCGACTGCCGCAACTGATAGAAAGGGCCCGAACGGAACGGCATATTGCATGTCTTTTTTCTTCATCATCATGGCAGTGATTCCGATAACCGCCCCTAAAATCGAGCTTACCATGATGATAAACCACAGAGACTGCCAGCCGAGGAACCCTCCCATCATTGCCAGAAGTTTGATATCGCCGCCGCCCATGCCTTCCGTTTTTCTCAACAGTTCATATGCAAAGGCGATTACGTAGAGAATGCCTCCTCCGATAATGATGCCCATAACGGCGTCGATCAGTCGCAGATTCATAATAAAGATCGCGAAGAGGAAGAAAACGGGAATTCCGGGGAGGGTGATGATATCAGGAATAATTTGATGTTTAAGATCGATAAAAGTGATGATGATCAGCGCGCATGTGAAGGAGAAGGCAGCAAGATATTGCAACGACAGACCGTAGCGCCAGAAGAGAAGGACTGAAAGTGACGCCGTTATGAACTCGACAATAGGGTATTGAGGCGATATCTCGGTTTTGCAGGTTCTGCACCGACCTCTCAAAATGAGATAGCTCACAATCGGTATGTTGTCATAGAACTTTATGGGCTGCTCGCATTGTGGGCAGTGAGATCCCGGAAATGCGATAGATTGCCCCTCCGGGATTCGGTAGATGCAAACATTGAGAAAACTGCCGACGATGCTGCCGAACACAGCCATAATGAGTATCGAAAAACCATATGTCAAAGATGTCACCGTGACTGCTCCTTACCTCTTATATGTGCACATGTATGAGGCGAATTTCAGAACGCGGTGTCTGTGAGTTCTGATGCTCGTTCGATGGAAGAATATCCATGATTGTCGACATGAGCAATGAATCGCTTCATATGGCGAGTGTGAAATGCGTCACATGTACGCTCTTCGGCCGGCCGGACTCCTCCGCTGATCGGCGGCCTGTATGCCGATATATAAGGTTTTGCCTGTTCAATAGTGGTTTAATCGGTGAAACACGGCGGATTTATAAATGTGCCCTTTTCTTGAGGCGCTCCAGATTAAGTATTTGAATCATATTCCCTTTTGTACTCACGAGATTTTTTTCACGAAGGACGCGCAATTCCTTATTTATGCTTTCCCGTGTGACACCCACCATGCTTGCAAGGTCTTTCTGCGTGAGACGGAGATCAATGTGCAACGTGTGATCATTTTCATCGGTACGTCCGTAATTTTCAGCCAGATCTACCAATCTTCGAGCCAGTCTGGTTGATATGGTTAGAAAGCAGACGTCTTCGAGGAGATCGTCGGTCTTACGGAGACGCATGGAAAGGAATGAAAAAATGGATTTTATCGCCTGTTCATTGTTTTTCAGGAATGACAAAAAGTCTTCCCTGTTGAGAGCATATAATTCCGATGGTTCCATCGCCACTGCATCGGCCGATCGAGGCATTCCATCGAGAAGCGCCATTTCGCCAAAAAAATCCTTTTCGCTCAGGATTGCCGGAGTGACTTCTTCACCTGTGCTGGAAGGGAGCACGATTCGTACGCTTCCTGATCGTACGATGTAGAGAGTGCTTCCTTCATCACCTTTTCGAAAAAGCACCTCTCCCTTTTTAAGTGATCGGCGCCGCAGTGAAGCGGCAAGTCGTTGACTGTCTTCAGTGCTCAGGGACTGAAAAAGGTGAACACCTCTTAAAAATTCTTCTGGTTTCATGGCATCGCTCTCTCATACTGAATGTCAGGTAAATTGAAAAACAACGTCGATTGATTTATAATCTATAGCCAATACTCAATAATAAGTCAAAATATATAAATCGGAGCATAGTATGAAACAGCTATCGATTCGAACGAATTCGCGGTTCGAAATGATCGACATCACGCGTGCGGTCGCTGACGCGGTGAAAGAAGAAAACGTCGTCAGTGGAATATGTTATGTCTTTGTTCCTCATACGACGGCGGCAGTAACCATCAACGAAAATGCCGATCCCGATGTGCCGCGGGACATCATAATGGAACTTGACAAGGTCATCCCTTTTCATGACAATTACCGTCATATGGAAGGTAACTCTGCTGCTCACATAAAAACATCTCTCATTGGATCTTCGGAAGCCGTTTTCGTCGAGAACGGAAATCTGGTTCTCGGCACATGGCAGTCGCTCTTTTTTTGTGAATTTGACGGTCCGAGAACAAGAAAATACATGGTAAAGGTTATCGCCACCGATTAAGGACTCTGTTTTCATATGGAAAATGTAATAATTACAATTCTCGGGTCGGGAACCTGTGTGCCGTCGTTGCAGCGAAGCTCTCCATCGGTAATCATTGAAACCCGGTCTGCAAAGGTGTTATTTGATCTCGGTGCGGGAACGATAAGACGGCTGCTCGAAGCAGGAATTACCATCTTCGATGTAACTCACATACTGTTAACTCATTTTCATCCCGATCATACCGCTGAGTTGGTACCGTTTATTTTTTCCACAAAATATCCCGGAACCTACCGACAGCGGACGCCATTCATCATCGGGGGAAGCCGGGGGATAAAAGATTTTTATAACGGTCTGCGAAATGTTTACGGTCAGTGGATTGAACTTGATCACGATCTGATCAGGTTCATCGAGTTTGATACTGTGTCCGCCGACAGGTGTCATGACGATGGGTTTGACATAGTGACATTACCTCTCAAGCATATTGCAAGCAGTGTCGGCTTCAGGATTGAGACGGATGACGGCTTGAGAATTGTTTACACCGGTGATACAGACGTATGTGACAATGTTGTGGCGCTCGCCGAGGATGCGGACATTTTAATCTGCGAAGCCGCACTGCCGGACCGACTGAAAGTCGATGGTCACCTTACCCCGTCGCACGCAGGTGACATCGCGTCGACGGCACGGGTAAAAACACTTATTTTAACGCATTTCTATCCTGAATGTGACGATGTCGACATGGAGGCTCAATGTCGCAAAACCTATACGGGTCCCCTTGTTCTCGCCAGAGATCTTATGCAGTTTGAACTGAACCGGGCAGGTATGCGGTTGCTGAGGCAAGGATTGTGAGGTTTAAAGATCAGCCTCAATCTATTGGTTGACGGCAGGTTGTTTTGTTCTTTGCATCAGCGCAGCAAAAAGCAAAGACGGAACATAAAGCGATCTTCAAGGCATAAGCGGCGCACAAACCATGCTTTTAACGGCCGAGATCGTATCGGTTATAGGACGGGGAAGGGGAAATTGATAAAAATAATGAAATCATCATTTATCCTTGCATCCGCCTCTCCACGAAGACAGCAACTTCTTCGAGACATCGGTCTGCAGTTCGATGTTATTCCGGGTGATGTGAATGAAGATTTTCTCAATGACGAATTACCTGTCGACTATGTTTCCAGGATGTCCCGTGAAAAAAGTGATGCTATAGCACAGAAGGTTCCTGATGCGTGGGTCCTGGGTGCCGATACTATTGTAATCATTGATGGTGAAGTTCTCGGCAAACCACTTACCCGTGAGGATGCCAGGAATATGCTTATAAAATTGAGTGGCAGGGAACATTGTGTCATAACCGGTTTTACCATTGTGAAGAAAAGCGCCCACACGACAATGACGAATGTTGTTGAATCGAGGGTGGTGTTTAAGACTATCGAGGCGGATGAACTGGAGTGGTATATTGATTCACCCGAACCGTACGACAAGGCAGGCGCTTATGCGGTACAGGGCATGGCCGGATATTTCGTGAAAGAGATTCACGGTTCATATACCAATGTGGTCGGTTTGCCATTGACTGAAGTTGTTACGGCACTGAAGGAAGTTGGAGCGGTGATGTTTTAATGTACGCGGTTCCGTTATTGCATATCATACTCGCAACGAGAAACAGAAGGAGGTACGAGCATGCATGCAGATGCCCCGCTTTCTATGCCGGCGCCGTTCGGTTTTGTGAACATATGTGCCTGATCTTTCGAAGGACTTGCTTATTGGGAAAGGGGGTCGGTCAATGTCGTTAATTGCGGATAATATAAAACGGATACGTGAAAACATTGCCGAAGCGGCTCGGCGGGCAAATCGCGATCCGTCCGACATCAGGTTGATGGGAGTGACGAAAACCGTTGATGATCAGCGGATCGCGGAAGCGATCGATGCAGGGTTGGATATCGTCGGGGAAAATTACGTGCAGGAAGGGAAGAGAAAGATTGAGAAAATGGGTAAACCTCTGGAGTGGCATATGATCGGTCATCTTCAGACGAATAAAGCCAAATATGCCGTCAGGCTGTTCGATATGATTCATTCCGTGGATCGACTGAAACTGGCTCAGGAACTTGACAAAAGGGCCGGAGCTGAAGGAGTGAGAATTAACATTCTCGTTGAGGTCAACGTGAGCGGGGAAGACAGTAAAAGCGGTGTTGTCCGGGACGATGCCGTCGCGCTGGTAAAGGAGATTGCCTCCTTCGATCACATTTTTCTCCAGGGGCTCATGACCATGCCCCCGTGGTTTGATGATCCGGAAGACGCACGTCCCTACTTTGCCGCACTCAGGGAACTGCGTGACAGGATCGTTACAGAGAATATTCCCAAGGTCGAAATGAAGGAGCTCTCCATGGGTATGTCACAGGATTACCGGGTGGCGGTGGAAGAGGGTGCAACAATAGTTAGAATCGGAACGGCAATTTTTGGAGAGCGTATATACTGAGCGCCGGCAGTCGACGACCGGTATGCGGATCTTGAGATTACTGGCGTATTGTTGCTCATATTCACTTGCACCGGATCAATTCCGCTTTTCGTATAGCTGCGGCTTGCTCCAGGCACATTCACAACCCATGCTTCGTGTTCGGACAGTGGAAGTTGCCGGTCTTTCGCTTTACTGAGATCTATCGGCAGGCCCCACTCAAATGAATTTTCGTTCATGCAATGGTCTTCCAGTGCCTGAACCTTCTTCGTCATCGCTTTCCTTGCCAATAATATCTTCCGCTTCCGAACGTTTGTATATAAAACGTTCAAAAAGCCTGTGATAGGGTGTCCAGTTCGAGTCGTCGTCATTGGAACTGTCAATGAATTCCCGGAATGCATTGACCTTGGCATCCATATCGTCAATCATATTAACAATCAGTGCTTCTAATGTTTTCGGTCTTTTCGGTGAACCGTATTCCAAAACTCCATGATGACTTAAGAGTATGTGTCTGAGTTCGAGTGCAAGCTGTTCGGGAAAACCTTCGATGTGAGCTATCTTCCTGTTGACCAGTTCAAGGCCGAGAATGATATGACCGACCAGCCTGCCTTCATCGGTGTAATCTATTATTTTCTGAAAGGAGAGTTCGTAGATTTTACCGATATCGTGAAGAATTCCTCCCGTTAGGAGGAGGTCTCTCTGTATGTTTTTATAATGCTCAGCCGTTATATCGAGAAGCCTTGTAACTGACAGGGTATGTTCAAGCAGTCCTCCGATATAAGAATGATGCATTCCCTTTGCCGCAGGGGCTCGTTTAAAGGCAAACAGAATATCTTCATCGCTGAATATCTCATGCAGCAATGCCTTGAGGTGTGGCGATGTAATTGTTTCAGTCAATTGTGTCAGAGTTTCGAACATGTCGTCTATATCGTAGTCGGTTGTCGGGGAGTAGTCCGCCGGTTCAATCTGGCTGTCGTCGATCTTTCTGATGTGTGAGACCGCCAATTGAATGGTATTCCTGAAACTAACCGCCCGTGCCCTGATTTCGATAACATCGCCTGCCTGGAACAGCTTGTTTATTTCATCGGCATTTTCCCAGACCCGGGCTTCCATGGTTCCGGTTTTATCTCTCAGCCGAAGACTAAGGTAGGGCATTCCTTTTTGCGATACGGCAAGGTTTTTGTCGGTGACGAGAAACAGATCATTGATCCTGTTCGCCACTTCGATATCTTTTATATATATACGCTTTGTCATCAAAAATTCACCCGTTCTTCGTGAGAATATACTCTCATCGTTCCCTTTCTCATATAGCCGATAATAGTGATTCCCGCTTCGAACGCAGTTGTAATTGCCCGTGAAGTGGGAACGGCATGTGATAAAATGACCGGTATCCCCAGATTCCACACCTTATAAACTATTTCCGTGGACACCCGCCCTGTTGTGGCGATGATCATGTCTGCACAATTCATGTTTGACAGCAGAGAAAAGCCCCCGATCATATCAAATGTATTGTGCCGCCCGATGTCTTCTCTCGATATAATAAAGGTTCCATCCGCATTGATGAGTGACGAACAATGCGTTCCATGAGTAATGCCGTGTATCACCGTTGATGCAAGATGCCTTTTCATAAGATCAAGAGTATTCGGAGCGGAAATCCGTAAGCCCGATGTTATGACCTTCCCCGGAGTTTCTATTACAGTTTCTTGTGCACCGCTTGAGAAGATCGACTTCTCGGAGGAATTATTTATTTCCTTTTTAAGTGACACATGCACGTTTGTGATATCATCCGATACAATGATGCGATCGATATCCTCACAGGATGATATAATGCCTCCCGATCTCAGGAAACCCACTGCCAGTTCATCAACATGGATGCCGGCACAGGCTATGGTTACAATCTTGTTTCCATTGACATAGAGACCGATTGACAGTTCTCTGATAATACTGTCGGTTACATATGAATAGGCTGTTCCGTCGTAGTACCTTATTGTCAGCTTGTCAATGGGTGGTAGTTCACCGCTCTGTTTCATGAGTCGTTCTTTCCCGGAGAATGCGGTAGTCCGCGACCCGTATTGTCAGCTTTGCCTTGTCAAAGTATTCCATAAGTGGAATCGTATATTTTCTTGACAGACCGGTCAAATCTCTGAACATCGCCGGCGTGGCCTTTTCATGCTTGATAAGGAAATCCCGATAGTCATCCTTAAGCTTATTGAACGGTATTGTATGAAAATACATGTCCTCGTTGACTTTAATAAGAAGCCCCTCCTGAATCATTACCGACAACACATTATTAACATCTCTTATTTTATGAGAAAATTGCTGGGCCAGTTCCTTTATCGATGGTGGCGTCAAGTTTGCGTCTCGATATATTGCCTCAATTTCTGAACGAAGCACGTTCAGATCTCCCTTGAGATCCACACGATGTTCAGGCGTCCTCAGAAGTTCCTTCTCAATGATGATTTTACCTTCCTTCTCCAGATCTCGAATTGACCTGTTGAAAAGCTTTACCTCAATGTATCTTCCGATTGTTGTTCTGAGCTCCTCCTTGGCATAGCCTTCCTTCAATGGAAATGCCTTATGGTATGAAATGGTGTCACGAAGTATTTTATCCTGCAGATGTTTATACGCAGGATAGGATACAACCGTCGATTCGTCTCTGTCCAGCAGCAGTGCTTCCTTACGGGAAAACATTTCCTCAAGAATTTTCATTTGTCTGTTCAGGGGGATTCCCGTTCTTACCGATAACTGGCGGCTGTTGATGCCGCTGAGTCCGGCACGTTCGAGAATAACCTCCGTTTTTTGAAGGTCACCGCCGCTTTTCAAGAGCGGTAGCTGATCGAATTTATTTTCAGATGAACGCTTGTATTTTATCGCGACAGGATCGAGAATTTTCCCTCCGCCGATCGTTGTCATTGGTGAATAACTGCGTATGACGAATCGATCATCGGCCATTGCCACCGCCGGCGATTCGAGCAGAATCTGGGCAAACACTTCTTCTCCCGGTTCGACTTCATTTCTACCGGGGAAAATGATCCGGGATATGATTTCGTTTGTGCCGATATGAAATCGGACAGGAGCACGGTTTTTTAGTTTTTTACCAGAAGATGAGAGATATCGAAGTAATATATCCATCCTGAGCGATGGCTTGAATGTGTCCGGTGCCGTCAGAACATCGCCTCTGTTCAGGACCTCTTTATCCACCCCTTGAAGGTTCATTGCGGTTCGCTGACCGGCGAACGCGCTTACCTCGGATTGACCATGAATCTGAATTCCCCTGATTTTTGCCTTTAACTTGTGCGGCATTATATCGACGGTGTCACCCACAGTGATTCTTCCCGACACAAGAGTCCCCGTGACAACCGTTCCAAAACCTTTCATGGAAAATACTCGGTCAATAGGAAGCCTGAAAAAGCCGGCATCGCTCCGCTCGTCCGTAGTGGAAATGATCTGCTCAAGTGCCGATGTAAAATTAGAAATGCCGTCACCGGTTATGGCGGAAAGAGGAATAATCGGCGCCTGTTCGAGAAATGTGTCCTGCAAAAACTCACGGATGTCTTCGGTGACGAGATCAACCCAGTCCCGATCAACGAGGTCTATTTTTGTAAGGGCCACGATGCCCTTTTTGATGCCGAGGAGCTGGCAAATATTGAGATGTTCCGTTGTCTGAGGCATAATGCCTTCATCTGCTGCAATCACCATAACAACCACATCGATTCCACCTGCACCTGCCACCATGTTTTTTACGAACCGTTCGTGACCGGGGACATCAACAATTCCGACGTGCTGCCCGTTTCGCAGCAGGAATTGGGCAAACCCGAGTTCTATGGTGATGCCCCTTTCTTTTTCTTCTTTGAGGCGGTCCGTATCAATACCGGTGAGAGCTTTTATAAGTGCGGTTTTACCATGATCAACGTGGCCCGCTGTGCCGAGAATGATGTGCTTCATGAAATCGTTCCTCTGTAATGTTCCTTCCGCATCCGACCATCCGGCAATTTTTACCACCGCAGGAGCAGCGGTTTTATTGAGCGTGTCGGCACATAATCCGACCGGCGGCTCCTATGGAGGCATGAGCGGCAATTGCACGATGCTTTGGGAAAATATCAGAATAAGTTCGTTTATACAATAATAAATGACTTGCATGGTCGTTGAGGCTTTTCCAGACGGTTTCTGTTTTTATCTTGTGCATCTTGTACTCTATGGGGTGGAGAATTGGGTTGATTATAGTGAATTCGATATGGTAGCGTCATAAACTTTAAAGATAAGCGGGCTGTCTCTCGAATTCATTATCCCCGTGCTCATGCCGCTTTTGGATAAAACGACGGCTTGTTAAAGAAAAGAACAAAAGTCAGTTTTCGATTCCGGGCGGGTGAAGGTGCGTGTTTTTTTTGTTAAGCTATGATTTCGCAGTTAAAAAGATTGATGACAGCTGCTCAGACGTATTTCGGTTTGGGAAGCAAACCGGCAAGGAGAAGAAATTGTGAGAATACTCGGCATTGATTATGGTGACAAGAGAATCGGACTGTCTGTCTGTGATGAACTCGGACTGACGGCACAGGGGCTTGCCACCATTGTACGTAAAGATATGGAACGGGATATTGAAGCGATTGCTGAATATATCAGGGAATTCAATATCGAAAAAATTGTTATCGGTTACCCCGTGATGCTGGATGGCACCGAAGGAATACAGTGTGAGAAAGTCAATAATTTTGCTGACATCATTGGGTCGAGATTTTCCCTCTCGGTAATAAAATGGGACGAAAGCCTGTCAACAAAGGAGGCTGAAAGAATTTTGATTGAAGCTGATATGAGCAGAAAAAAAAGGAAACGTGTGGTGGATAAGCTTGCCGCCATCATCATCCTTCAGGGATACCTTGATTATCTGTGGAGAATGAAAGGCGCGGAATGACGGATAACACAACGAAATCGAGATTTATCATCCCGGTGCTCTTTGGTGCCGGCTTGCTGTTTGGTCTGCTTATCATCATATTTTTTATTTTCTATGACTATATTTACACACCGGTCCTCGGCAGAGAGTATGATTCGACGGTGACCGTAGAGATTCCCCGGGGAGCCAGCTTTTCCACAACGACCGATCTGCTGGAACGATCCGGTTTCATAACAAACAGAAAGTTGTTTTATGTGCTCGCTTTTGCAAAAGGCGCCCCTTCTCACATAAGAAGGGGTGAATATGAATTAACCGGTTCCATGTCGCCTCTCGACATCCTCAACAAGCTTTTAAAGGGAGAGGTCAAGGGATACCGCATACCTGTCCCCGAGGGATTTACAGTGCAGCAGGTAGCTACTCGACTGTCCGCCTGGCGTCTTGTCGATGAGGATCGATTTCTCAATCTTTCAGCTGATGAAGAATTGCTGAAATCACTTTCCATCAGCGGGACAAGTGTTGAAGGGTATCTTTTCCCCGACACCTATTTACTGACTAAACTCATGGATGAATCTGAAATTATTAAGTTTATGGTCCGTCGCTTTCGCACAGTGGTTACTCCTGATATGAATGCCCGTGCACGGGAGCTCGGTTTCAGTATCGAAGAAATTATTATCTTGGCTTCAATCATAGAAAAGGAGGGTGGAATATCGGAAGAAAGGCCGTTTATTTCTGCAGTGTTTCACAACAGACTGAAGAAAGGAATGAGACTGCAAAGTGACCCCACCGTCATTTATGGTTTGAAAGACTTTGACGGCAATCTGACAAGGAAAGATCTAAGAGAGAAAACACCATATAACACATACCGGATTAAGGGACTGCCGCCGGGACCGATATGTAATCCCGGTTTAGAATCAATTCAGGCAGCCCTGCATCCGGCACCCATTGATTGTCTCTATTTTGTTTCCAAAAACAATGGAACTCACCATTTTTCATCCAATCTCAACGATCATAATAAAGCAGTCATAAAGTATCAGATTAAAAGAAAAAGATAGAACTTTTTTGCTTGACAAAGAGGGGGCGCCTCTTTATAGTCACCCTTAGGTGGAGAAAAGTGGATGATTGTGGAGGGGGCATCCTTTGTCGGTATTTCGAGGAAGATATTACCACACGATAGACGAGAAGGGCAGAATTATTTTTCCCGCCAAGCTCCGTGAAATCTTTACGGATAAGTACGACAACAGATTGGTCATAACGAACTGGGATGGCTATCTGCTTGTTTTCCCCTATGCTGAATGGTCAGTAATTGAAGAAAAGATTTTTCAGCAATCAATCATTCATAAAGAAGTGAGAGCATTTCAGCGGCTTTTTATGTCGGGAGCTGTTGACTGTACTTTTGATTCACAAAAAAGAGTTCTGATTCCCCCATCTCTCAGAGAGTATGCCAAACTCGAAAAAGATATCATTCTGGCGGGAATGGGGGGGAACATAGAAATATGGAATCGGGAACGCTTTGAAGAAGAGTTGATACAGTCGAGCCAGAATTTCGAGTTTTACAGTAAATTGATGGCGGAGCTGGGGCTTTAAGATATTTACTGAAAATAAAAGCCTTTTGTGCGGGTGGCGCTGCCGACTCAACGACACAAGGGGAACGAAGGCAGTAAATGGTTGAATACTAAGATCGCAATGGTAAAAACAAAACTGACTTCTGTGGCTCAAATCCCGCCCATGAGCACTGTGACTTTAACCATAAGCCGTTTCGTGACTTCGTCCCATGATCGGATTTTTCTGCCGGGACTTAAAACTGGAGAATTATGGAATCAGCCTTTCACACGCCGGTTTTATTGAGGGAGGTTCTTCATTCTCTTGCCTGCAAACCCGGGGGCATATATGTGGATGGAACGGTAGGGGGAGGCGGTCATGCGTTCGATATTTTGCGGGATATACGTCCGGATGGGGTTCTTGTCGGCATCGATAAGGATGACGCCGCCATTTGTGCCTCTCGAAAACGATTGGAATGTTTCGGTGACAGGGCGTTATTAGTTAAGGGAAGTTTCGCCGATATAAAATCGATTCTTGGAGGCTTGAATATTAAGAAAGTTGATGGAATTATTCTGGATCTCGGCGTTTCTTCATATCAGCTGACAACGGCGGATCGGGGATTCAGTTTTTCAGCGGATGCTCCGCTTGATATGCGGATGGATCAAGAAAAGCCGGGAACTGCCTGTGATCTGATCAACAAACTTCCGGAAGGAGAGCTTGAGAAAATCATCCGTGAGTATGGGGAAGAGTTCAGGGCAAGAAGAATAGTGAGAGGAATAGCGGTTCGAAGGAGTAAGCGTCCCATTATGACTACAGGAGAACTTGCTGTTGTTGTTGCCGATGCCGTCAGGGGTAGTCGCGTCAAGGAGCGGATCCACCCGGCGACGAAGACGTTTCAGGCACTCCGAATTGCAGTGAATGATGAACTGTCAAGTCTCCGTCGTGCTCTTGATGACGGTATCGATCTGCTCACTTCAGGCGGCCGATTTTCCGTTATTTCGTTTCACTCCCTGGAAGACCGGATGGTTAAAAATACATTTCGTACATGGGAAAAAGGGTGTGTATGTCCGCCGGAGTTTCCGCACTGCGTTTGTAACAGAGAAAAAAAAGCCATGGTGATAACGAGAAAGCCGGTAAAACCGAGTCAGGATGAAATTAACTTCAATCCACGGTCCAGAAGTGCGCGGTTGCGAACGGCGGAGAGGATTTAGTATGGCGCACGTATCGAAAAGGTCACCGAGTAAGTTGGATGAGGGCAAGGGAGTGAAGTATTCCTCTCTCGGCTATGTTTCGTTGGTCGTCATGGTTGTGGTTCTTGTCTATGTCTGGTGTCACGTTCAGGTTACCGAAGTTAACTATGAAATGGCGCAGGCCATCAAGGTTCGTGAGCAGCTTCTGGAGGAAAACAGCAAGTTAAAAATTGAAATCGAACGATTGAAGTCACCGGCCAGAATTGAAGATTATGCGCGAAAAAAATTAGGTATGGACTATCCGGAGAGAAATCAGGTGGTTGTTTTACGATGACGGGCGAATCGAGAAAAGTTTTAAAAGCCAGGATAACAACAGCACTTGTTTTTTTTGTTGTGTTGTTCGTCGCTCTGGTGTCACGGGCTTATCAGCTTCAAATTCTTTCCGGCGAAGCCTTGAAGGCGCGGGCGGAGCGACAGCACAAGGATGTGCTCGAATTGCACACCGAGCGGGGAAAAATATTTGATCGGAACGGAAAGGTTCTTGCGGCGAGTACCCATGTTGATTCAGTCGGTGTCCATCCCTCGATGATAAAGGATCATGAGAAAACCGCCACAGAGCTGGCAAGGATTTTGAACACCAACAAGAAAACAGTGAGGGCGAAGCTGAAGGAACAAAGGAGTTTCTCCTGGATCGCACGGAAGATATCGCCGGAACAATCACAACGGATACGGGCTTTGAATATTTCAGGTATACAGCTCGTCAAAGAGCCGAGACGGTTTTATACAAACAGAGGACTGGCGAGTCATGTGCTGGGATTTGTCGGGACGGATGAAAACGGGCTTGAAGGCCTGGAATTCAAGTATGACAAATATTTGAAGCAGGTGGCCCGCAAAATTTCATGGGGCAGGGATGCCCGCGGCAATCAATTCTGTATGGATGAGCGTGGCGGTACCTCGAATGATGAGAAGAATAATCATCTGATTCTGACCATTGACAGCCGAATTCAACACGTTGTTGAGCGTCAGTTGCAGGAAGCCCTTAAGGAGACGGGGGCACACAAGGGGACTGCTATTGTCATGGATCCCCGGACTGGAGAAATCCTCGCCATGGCCTGTGTTCCCGATTTCAATCCCACTGTTTTTTACCGGTATTCTGATGAGATCAGGAAAAACAGGGCTGTTGCAGATTCTTTTGATCCAGGGTCCATATTCAAGCCATTTGTTATTGCCGCTGCTCTCGACGAAGGTGTCGTCAGTCCCGACGAACTGGTGGATTGTGAAAATGGACGTTATACCGTGGGGAAGAAGGTTATTCGCGAAGCGGAGAATAAAAAATTCCGGGAATTGACCCTGCGGGATATTCTCAAATATTCCAGCAATATAGGTTCTGCCAAGATCGCTGAACGATTGGGGAAGGAACGATTTTACCGGCGCATGAAACAATTCGGATTCGGATCGAGGACAGCCATTGATTTGCCCGGAGAAGCGTCGGGCATCATGAGATCTTCCGAACTGTGGACCGACGTTGATCTTGCAACGATCGCTTTCGGTCAAGGCGTCTCGGTTACAGCAATTCAGATGATTGCGGCATTGTCAGGAATTGCAAATAATGGTGTGATCATGCGACCTCAGGTCGTTCGAGGGATCATTGATAACAGGGGACAGGTAATCCGTGAATTTACTCCTTCGGTAATGGGGCGCGCCGTTTCAGCGGAAACCGCCCGGATCATAACATCTTATTTGACCGGGGTTGTTGGTGACAAAGACGGGACGGGGCAGAACGCGCAGATTTTAAATATAGCCGTTGCCGGTAAGACAGGGACGGCTCAGAAATATGATTTTACTGAAAGGCGGTATTCATCTGAAAAGGTGATTGCATCATTTCTAGGCTTTTTCCCCGCGAATGATCCGCGCATGACCGTGCTGGTTGTTCTTGATGAACCGCAAAGAAAGCGATGGGGCGGACAGGCGGCGGCTCCCGTATTCCGAGAGGTTGCACAGCAGGTCATCAGGTGTTTCGACAACGGAATAGGCGAACAGGAATATGTGGCTGAACCGCTGGATATGGAAATTAAGAATGCTGCCATTGAAGAGATAACGTGCGACCCGTCACATGACGGAAAATCCTTTATTCCCGACTTTACCGGAAGAACCATGGGCGAAGTTGTTAGAATTGCCCGGGAAAGAAATATCGATGTGAGATTATCGGGGACAGGTTGGGCGGTTAAACAAAATCCCGCTCCCGGAGCATTTTGTGATGACAAGACTGTCTGTGCCGTATTGTTCAGGCCGGCTTATTGAGGATTCATCGTGAAATTAGATCGTTTATTAACAGGAATTGACATTGTAGCCGTCACGGGAACGATAAACGGCGACGTATCCGATGTCTGTTACGATTCGAGGCGGTGCGGTGATCATTCCCTTTTTGTCGCCATTTCCGGACTTAAGTATGACGGGCATCATTATGTTGATCAGGCCATCGACGGGGGTGCCTCATATATAATTTATGAGAAAGATATTCCTTTTCACCGTGATGCCGTCTACATAAAAGTAAAAAGCAGCCGAAGAGCCCTGGGCAGGCTGGGCCGCAATTTCTTCGGGAATCCCACAGCTCATCTCTGTTTGATCGGAATCACGGGGACGAACGGTAAAACGACTGTCAGCTATTTATTGGAATCAATTTTAAAGACTGCGGGAATGAACGTCGGTGTGATAGGCACAATAAACTCCCGTTATGGAAATGAAATTCATCAATCATTGATAACAACGCCCGAACCGATCGATTTGCAGCGGTTGTTCAGACACATGGTTGATGCGGGGGTGAGTCATGTCGTCATGGAAGTGTCGTCTCATGCCCTTGATCAGTTCCGGGTTGATGACTGCGCGTATGACATTGGAATTTTTACCAATCTTTCCCAGGATCATCTCGATTATCATCATACCATTGAAAAATACTATGTTGCGAAAAAACGATACTTTCGGGAAATCATCAGGAATGGGGAGAAAATGATCATTAACGGAGACGATCCTTGGGGTCGGCAGATACTACGGGAAACGGGAGGATCCTCCACGACTTTCGGGATTGACCGGCAGTGCGCTGTCTCAGCAGGACAATTTGATCTGTCACTCAAAGGGATACACGCGGACATAACAACGGCGAACGGAAATTTCTCCGTTTCGTCTCCGCTGATCGGTAAGTTTAATCTCTATAACATCCTTGCATCGGTGGCGGCGGCGGTCAAACTGGAAATTTCGCAGGATGCGATAAAGCGAGGAATAGAGCAGCTGGGTAACATTCCCGGTCGCTTTCAGAAGGTAAATCGAGACGATGAACCTGCAGTGTTTGTCGATTATGCCCACACGGAAGACGCGCTTCGAAATGTTCTGGAAAATCTGGCCCGGTTTAAAACACACAACATCATCACTGTTTTTGGCTGCGGTGGAGACCGCGATCGCGGAAAGCGACCCTTAATGGGTAAGGCCGCGTCCGATTTGAGTGACCTGGCGATTATCACATCGGACAACCCAAGAACGGAAGATCCTCTGGAGATCATCCACCAGATTGAATCGGGTGTAAGAGGGGGGGTAGTAGAGAAAGTATCTCTCCTGACTAATGGCTCAAGGAGATATGAAAAAGGCTACATAATAATTCCGGACCGACGGGAAGCCATAGTTACTGCCGTATCAATCGCCGCTCCACAGGACATCATTCTGATTGCCGGAAAGGGTCATGAAAATTATCAGATTATTGGTGAGAAGAGAATATTCTTTGACGATACAATCGTTGCCCGAGAAGCCTTGGACAAGCGTCGTAAGGAGACAATGAGTTGACCACCCAACAGGAACCTGTCTTGACAATCGGAGAAATCGTAACGGCTACGGGCGGACAACTCGTGCAGGGTCAGTCGGACCGAATCTGTCGGGGAATATCGACAGACACGAGAACTCTTTCTCCGGGCAACCTGTTTATTGCTCTTGTCGGTGATCGATTCGACGGGCATGCGTTTGTCCCGACTGCCGTAACGAAAGGTGTAACCGGCATTATCTTTGAAGAGGGGCGAAAAGTTGGTGTACAGCCGGAAGCACACTCTGTAGCGATTATTGCCGTGAAGGACACAGTCAGGGCGCTGGGAGATATTGCGCATGTCTGGCGAATGCGTTTTACCATACCGGTTATCGCCGTCACGGGAAGTTCGGGGAAAACCACGACCAAAGAAATGACAGCCTCTATTCTGTCACTGACAAAAACGGTGGTCAAAAACCGGGGCAATTTTAATAATCTGATCGGCCTGCCGCTGACACTGCTTCAGATAAACGCGAGCCATGACGCGGCTGTTGTCGAGCTGGGCACCAACCTGCCGGGTGAAATTGCCCGTCTTACAGACATTGCAAAACCGGTTATCGGAGTTATAACGAACGTCGGTCCTGCTCATTTGGAAGGATTAAAGAACCTGGACGGGGTTCGGGAAGAAAAAGCAGATCTTTTCCGAACCATGACCGCTGAAGGGATTGCCGTGATCAATTCCGACGACGAAGCGGTTGTCAGGGCGGCACATCAATGGAAGGGCAAAACCATCACGTTCGGCCTGACTCACGGTTCCTCTGTTGGAGCGACATCTATCAAAATACGTGGAGAAAAAGGGATTACCTTTACACTGTCGATCGGAAGGAGAAAAAGAGAACTTACCATGGCGGTTCTCGGTGAACATAATATTTATAATGCCCTTGCTGCGGCTGCATGTTCCCACGCCTGCGGCATTGATTATGATGACATATGCCGGGGCTTGACAGCATTTCGACAGGTTAGTGGACGCATGGAGCTTTTTAGATTATGGAAGGGGGCTTTTCTTATTGACGACACGTACAACGCAAATCCGTCGTCAGTGAAAGAAGCACTCAAAACATTACGCGATTTAGCGGGAAGAAAGGGAAGTACCCTGATCTTCGGAGATATGCTTGAGTTGGGGGATCGAGCGGAGGAGATTCATGAAGATATAGGAATGGCGATCGCCGACACCGGTGTCGGAAGACTCATTCTCAGGGGGCAGTTTTCCCGTGCTGTCGCAGCAGGGGCACAAAAAAAAGGACTTTCGGGGGATCGTATATTTTTTCTCGATGATTCCGGTGATATAGCTGATTTTATTGTGAAATCACTTCGGGATGGTGAGTGGATTCTCATCAAAGGGTCCAGGGGGATGCACATGGAAGTGATTACCGGAGCAATACTCAGACTATGCGGCGAAAATATGCCGTCACGTGAGGTCATGCAGTGATATATCACCTTTTATATCCGCTGAGTGATACGATTTCATATTTTAATGTGTTTCGATACATTACATTTCGAACGATTTATGCAACGATCACGGCTCTTGTTATTTGTTTCTTTCTCGGGCCCTGGCTTATCAGGAAACTCCAGGCACTGCAGGTCGGTCAATCGATCAGGAATGACGGTCCTGATTCCCACTTTTCAAAAGAAGGAACGCCTACCATGGGTGGCGTCTTGATCATTTTTTCCGTGGTTGTATCGACACTTCTATGGTCTCGACTGACGGTTGATTATATATGGCTGGTTCTTCTTATAACGGTCGGTTACGGGTTGATCGGATTTTATGATGATTACAAAAAGCTCCTGAACAGGAGCAGCAAGGGAGTGTCCGGGAGGGTACGGCTTGCGGCGGAAATCTTTCTGGCTCTGATTGTAGGAATTGTCCTCTATCTGAAATCGGATTTCAGCTCTGCGGTTACGATTCCGTTTTTTAAAACCATGCTGCCTGATCTCGGGTGGGGGTACATCATCTTTTCAACGTTTATCATTGTGGGTGCGGCCAACGCGGTGAACCTGACGGACGGTCTCGACGGCCTTGCTATTGGTCCGGCAACAATCTGCTTTGCCACCTATCTTTTGTTTGCTTATTTTGCGGGGAATATAAAAATATCGGGATATCTTCAGGTGCCCTATGTGGCGGGATCAGGTGAACTGGCCGTCTTTTGCGGTGCAATGGTCGGAGCGGGTATCGGATTTCTCTGGTATAACGCATATCCCGCGCAGATTTTTATGGGAGATGTCGGATCGCTGTCATTAGGCGGCGCATTGGGAACCCTTGCCGTCCTGACCAAACAGGAGATGCTTTTGGCGATCGTCGGCGGGATATTTGTTGTCGAAACGGTATCGGTCATATTTCAGGTGGGGTGGTTTAAAGTATCAAACGGAAGACGGATTTTCAGGATGGCCCCCATTCATCACCACTTTGAATTGAAGGGATGGCCCGAGCCGAAGGTGATTGTTCGTTTCTGGATTATTACAATAATTCTCGCGCTTGTGGCCGTGAGTACGCTGAAACTGAGGTAAGAGTCGATAGATGGATCTGTCGAATCTCCGGGTACTGATTATCGGATTAGGAAGAACAGGCATTGCGACGGCGCGATTTTGTGCCTCAAAGGGAGCTCATATCATGGTAGCCGATGAGAAGCGGGCATTTGAGCTTGTGGATGCACTAAAAGCGATCAGCGACATTCCGGTTGAATTAAGGTTGGGTAGACATGATGAGGAAATCATGTCGATGGTTGATCTCGTTGTACCGTCGCCCGGTGTTCCCCCGTTTCATTATCTCCTGCGAGCGGCCCGGGACCGGGGAATTTCGATCATCAGCGAAATTGAACTGGCCTATCGGTTTTTGGTGACTCCGATTATTGCGATAACGGGAACCAACGGTAAGACGACGACAACACGGTTGATCGGTGAAATCCTGACGGTGTGGGGGAAAAGGGTCTTTGTGGGAGGAAATATCGGTAATCCCTTGATCGGGATTGCCGGGAACGATCATGATTTTGAGTATCTTGTTGTGGAACTGAGCAGCTTTCAGCTTCAATGGATCGAACGGTTCCATCCATGCATTGCTGTTCTATTGAATGTGAGCCCCGATCATATCGATTATCACGGTACATATGAGGAATACAGGCGAGCGAAAGAACGAATATTTGAGAACCAGACTGATCGTGATGGAGCAATACTCAATGCAGACGATTCGGCCGCGCCGCTTCTCGGTGGGAAAATTAAAGCGAACGTTATGTGGTTCAGTTCTTCTTCCGTAGTGGATAGGGGAATGTTCAAAAAGGGAGAAACATTGCTGTCCGAAAGCCATCAGGGAAACGGAGAGGAATATCCGATAAGTGCCGTTCGTCTTCGGGGGAATCATAATTACGAAAATGTCATGGCAGCTATTCTGGCCGTGCGAAGATGCGGGTGTCCTCCGCAGGTGATACGTCAGACCCTCGAAAGCTTCAACGGGCTTCCACATCGAATGGAATATGTCGGTGCGGCAGAGGGGGTTGAGTTTTACAATGACTCGAAGGGAACTAATGTTGATGCTGTGATACGAGCCCTGATGGCGTTTTCTAAACCGGTTATTCTTCTTCTCGGCGGGCGGAATAAAGGGGGAGATTTCTCTCGACTCGCAAAACCCGCCGGGGAAAAGGCGAGAAAGGTGATTCTTTTTGGAGAAGCGAGAAGGGATATAGGAAGCGCGGTCGGTAGCGCCGTAAAAACCATAATGACGGAAACACTGAAAGAGGCAGTCGATGCCGCATGGTCGAGTGCACGATCCGGAGATGTGATATTACTCTCGCCGGGGTGTGCAAGCTTTGACGAATTTAAGAATTACGAGGAACGGGGAAATTTCTTCAAACACAGTGTTCGCCATATAATCGAACACAGATGATTCGGAAGTGAGCGTAACGATTCGTGGAGGAAAAACGATACGACATCATCATAATTCTCGTTACCCTTGTTCTCGTTATCATCGGGACAGTCATGATATACAGCTCAAGCTCCATCATGGCAACGGAACGATTCAATGATGGATACTATTTCCTGAAGAAACAACTGGTGTTTGTATTGCTGGGACTGGTGATAATGATAGTTATGTCGAAAATTCCCTATCGACATCTCCGAAAAGTCGCCTACCTCGGGATCCTTGTTTCGCTTGTGCTTCTTTGCGTGGTGCTGATTCCCGGCTTTGGTGTCAAGGTAGGGGGAGCAACGAGATGGATGCGGATCGGCGGATTTTCCTTTCAGGTTGCTGAGGTGGTGAAGGTAGCGCTCGTTATCTTTCTCGCTCATTTTTTTACAAAAAAAGCGGAGCATATCAGAGAGTTTCTCAAGGTGTTTCTTGTTCCGCTGATCATAACGTTTACAATGGTCGGCCTGATTCTGCTCCAGCCGGATTTCGGAACATCGGTTGTTATCATGGTGGTCATGCTTTCTATGTTTTTTCTCGCAGGATGCCGCATCATATATATATCAGGTGTCCTCGCCGCCTTCATGCCGGCGGGCATCGCGCTCATTATGTATGAGAGCTACCGCCTGAAGCGGCTCCTCGCTTTCCTTGATCCGTGGCAGGATCCGACTAACTCGGGCTTTCAGATAATACAATCGTTTATTTCCTTCGGATCAGGCGGAACATTCGGTGTCGGAATCGGGAACAGTATGCAGAAATTGTTTTATCTCCCGGAGCCGCACACCGATTTCATTCTTTCAGTAATCGCTGAAGAAGGGGGATTCATTGCGGTTACTGCGGTGATTACCCTGTTTATCATACTGGTTATTCGCGGTTTCCTCGTTTCCCTGCATTCGTCCGACCTGTTTGGAACGTTGCTTGCCGGAGGCTTGACGGTCGTAATCGCTGTCGGGGTGTTCATCAACACGGCATGCGTTATGGGATTGTTGCCGACGAAAGGTCTGGCGCTTCCTTTTCTGAGTTATGGGGGAACATCGCTCATTATCAGCATGGCGATTATCGGAATATTATTGAATATTTCATCATCCGTTCACGAGACGCCACTGGATGGAGCAACCCAGCATTATAATGGTGATCATCGTCATTATGAGAATGAATGAGCATATCAGAATCATTATCGCCGGGGGGGGGACCGGGGGACACCTCTTCCCCGGTGTTGCTGTCGCGGAGGAGATCATTCGCAGAGATCCTGAACATGAAATTCTTTTCATCGGTACGGAGAGAGGCTTGGAGGGAAGAATTTTGAGGGATATGGGATATCGTTTGAGTACGATTGATATTGCGGGATTACGGGGCATGGGGATTATGAAGACAATCGGCGGGCTGGTGAAAATTCCCATGAGTATTCTTCAGTCTCGTGCAATCATCGGCGGGTTCAATCCTCAAATGGTCATCGGTGTCGGCGGGTATGCGTCGGGTCCTGCGGTCATAACGGCCCATTATATGGGAATCAGGACAGCCGTTGCCGAGCAGAATGCGGTCCCCGGACTGACAAACCGGATCCTCGGAAAGGTTGCCGACAGGGTGTTCGTGACGTTTTCCGACACAGCTCAGTGGTTTCCCGGAAATAAGGTTCTCGTTACGGGAAATCCGGTGAGGAAGAGCTTTATAGAAGCGAGATCTTGGGGAAAAAGGGAAGTGGAGTCGTTTACCGTACTTATCTTTGGCGGAAGTCAGGGGGCGTCGGCGATCAATGACGCCGTCATTGAATCCATGACATATCTGCGACAGATTCAGGCGCCTGTCCGCATTATTCATCAAACCGGATCAAAGGATGTGGAACGAGTGACAGCAGCATATCAAGCTCACGAAATAGAAGCCCACGTCACGCCGTTTATCACCGATATGGCTTCGGCTTACGATGAGGCAGATCTGCTTGTCTGTCGGGCCGGCGCAACGACCGTTGCTGAAATAACAGTCAGCGGCAAGGCGGCCATATTCATACCCTTTCCCCATGCGGTGGGTGACCACCAACGGTTAAATGCGCGGGTTCTTGTCGATGCGGGAGCAGCGGAAATGATTCTTGAGAAAGATCTCAATGGAAAGGTGTTGGCAGGAATGATTGAGAGACTGGTCAATGATCGAGACAAGTTGGAAAGGATGGCTGAACAGGCTCGTGCGTTGGGTGAAATCGATGCGGCAGGTCGTATCGTTGATGAATGTCTGAACATCATACAGGGAACGTAATAATGTTGAATGGGGGAATATCAGGGCGAGAGAGGCCGATTATCGATCGAATGTTCAATAGAGGAGATACTGAATGAGAAGAAAGGTGAAGCGTATTTATTTTGTCGGAATCGGCGGTATCGGCATGAGCGGAATCGCGGAGGTTTTGTTGAATCTCGGTTATACGATCAGTGGCTCCGATTTGAGCAGGTCTGATATCACCGAACGACTGACATCATTGGGGGCAAACATATCTTACAGCCACGATGCGGCCAACCTGGGAAACGTGGACGTGGTGGTGACATCGACGGCGATACGGCCGGATAATCCCGAAGTAGTGGAAGCACACAAGCGAAACATTCCCGTCATTCCCCGGGCGGAAATGCTTGCTGAATTGCTTAAGATGAAGATATCCGTCGCCGTATCGGGCACTCACGGTAAAACGACGACAACGTCCATGGTGTCAACGGTACTGGCCCATGGAGGTCTTGACCCGACCATGGTAATCGGGGGAAAACTTGCCAGTATCGGAAGTAATGCACGACTGGGAGACGGTGACGTGATCGTGGCGGAAGCCGATGAAAGCGACAAATCATTTCTGAAATTATGTCCCTATATCGCGGTGATTACCAACATCGAACTGGAGCACCTCGACCATTTTTCCGGTATCGACGAAATAAAGGAAGCATTTGTTGAATTTGCCAACCTGGTTCCCTTTTACGGGGTTACCATACTTTGTTTGGATGACGACAATGTGAAAGAAATCCTGCCGCGAATTAAAAGAAGATTTATTACTTACGGACTCTCTGAAGATGCGGATTATCGGGCAGCTGATATATCATTCGAGGGGTCGGGTTCTCGGTTTTCGCTGTTTTATAAAAATAACTTTCTCGGCTTTATTTCGTTGAATGTGCCGGGTAGTTACAATGTCTGTAATGCCTTGGCTGCAATCGCCGTGGCTAGAGAACTCGAAATGGAATTCTCTGCAATTTTTGATGGAATCGGGAGCTTTTCCGGGGTGCAGCGACGCCTGGAAATAAAAGGTGAAACACGGGGCGTAACGGTGGTTGATGACTACGGCCATCATCCCACAGAGATCACGGCGACACTCAAGGCGGCACGGCAGGTCTGGACGGGCAGACGAATAATTGTTGTGTTTCAGCCTCATCGCTATACGAGAACCAGGGGGCTGTTTAATGAATTTCTCGGAGCATTTGACGACGCCGATGTTCTCATCGTCACCGATATTTACGCCGCCAGTGAACAGCCGATTGAAGGCGTCACAGCAGAAAATCTCTATCGGGGTATTGTGGACCGGGGACATGCTCATGCGACATACCTGTCGAGATTTGAAGACATTGTTGCTCATCTGAGTGAGATAACAAAGCCCGGCGATGTGGTCATGACCGTCGGTGCCGGCACGGTATGGAAAATCGGCGAACAATTTATCGCGACTCATCGGTGAGGACTGGATATGGCTTACAACGGTGCCTTCAAGAAAGAGATCGAACAAATCGTTCCGGGCAGAATTCGATGGCACGAGCTGATGGCGCACCATACATCAATGGGCGTGGGCGGCACAGCCGACCTTTTCATTGAGCCGGGGAACGTTGATGAATTGAGGAAGGCACTAGCCTGTCTGGTCGGGTATTCCATACCTTTTGTTCCTGTGGGGAATTGTACCAATCTCATAGTGAGGGACGGCGGTTATCGCGGGGCAATTATATCGTTGCGCGGTATGGGAACAGTGGATATCAAGCTGAATGGACAAGGCAATGGATTCATTTACGGTGAAGCAGGTGTGGCGCTGTCCCGTCTGGTGGAGTTAACGGTACGAGAATGTTTTACCGGCATGGAATTCTGTGCAGGAATCCCGGGAAGTATCGGAGGAGCGGTAAAAATGAATGCCGGTGCATACGGGAGCGAATTAAAAGACGTGATTGCGGAGGTTACCGTCATAGATCGGAACGGAATCATTGCCGCGAAAAGAAGGGGGGACCTTTCTTTTGAATACCGGAATCTCGTTATGGAGGAAGAATCAATCATTGTCAGTGCAGTATTCGGTCTTCAAGAAGGGGATGAAGAGCAAATCCGGAAGCGTATTGCTGAAATTATTTCGATGAGAAAGCAAAAGCACCCACTGGGATACCGAAATGCAGGTTCCATATTTAAAAACCCGAAACCGGTTCCTGCGGGTAAGATCATTGATGATCTTGGTCTGAAGGGATCGCGAGTCGGGGACGCGCAGATATCGGAGCAGCACGGGAATTTCATCATTAACCTCGGGAGCGCGACCTGTCGGGACATTATTCGACTTATTGATTATATTACCAAAAGGGTCGTCGAAGAGACGGGCATCAGCCTTGAGACGGAGATTAAAATTATCGGAGACGTATGATGGCGCCATCACTCACGTCGATTATAGAAACACGAAAAAACAGACTGAAAAGGCGGTCGGGGAAGATCTTCGGAGATGTCGGTCGGTCGATAGCCTTGGTTACGATGACAGGAATCGTCGCCTTCGTCATGGTCTATGTTTACAATTTTGTTATAACAGCCCCCTACTTCCGTTTGGCCGCCATTCATGTGAGGGGGAATTCCCGAGTGGCGGAAAGTGATATTGCGCATCTTTCAGGCATCGGCACCACCGAGAATGTATTGACATTAAATACGTCGGAAATTTCCAGAAAAATAGCGACTCATCCCTGGATACGGGAAGTAAGAATAGGCAGAGAGCTTCCCGACAGGCTGGTCATCGATGTCGTCGAAAGAACGCCGGCGAGCTTCGTGCTCATGGAGGGAACGCTGTACATCATGGACTGGCACGGGGAGATTTTCAAAAAAGTTGAGAATGACGACGATGTAACATTACCGGTGCTGAATGGAATGTCGTTCCAGGAGACCGTTGATCGTAATCTTGTACAACAGTCTTTGCTGCTCCTGGAATTTCTGGCTCAACGCAAAAGCTATCCCGCCCTTGAACATGTATCAGAGGTGTTCGGCCACAGGGAGTATGGATTTTCGGTCTATACCGAGGGTGGCGTATGCCTTCAGGTTGGTTTTGGAAACTATCGCCGAAAGTTGGAGCGATTAAAGCCCGTTCTTGTCGATCTGAGCAAAAGGAATAAGGAACGAATATTTATATGTATCGATCTGACTGATACGGATAGGGTCGTCGTTAAGAGGAGCGACCTGTTTAACCGGGATCGTTTGACTAAGAGTTTCGAAACATAGGCAGGGTGTTTTCCACAGTGGATAAATTCGATGAAAGGTGGATGGATGAATGGCTAAACGGGGTAACATGATTGTCGGATTGGATGTCGGAACAACGAAAACATGTGCCGTCGTTGGCGAGGTGACTGATTCAGGGATTGATATTGTCGGCATCGGAACTCATCCTTCCCAGGGATTACGAAAGGGGGTTGTCGTTAATATTGACAACACTGTCGAATCGATCAAAAGCGCAATCGAGGAGGCGGAATTGATGTCGGGCACAGAAATCGGATCCGTTTATGCCGGCATTGCGGGCAGCCATATCGAAGGCATGAACAGCCATGGCATTGTTGCAGTGAAGGGGCGTGAAGTTGACGAAGATGACCTCCGTCGAGCAATTGAAGCAGCCAAGGCGCTGGCAATACCCCTAGACCGGGAAATTCTTCATATTATCCCCCAGTATTTCATTGTTGATAATCAGGACGGCGTGAAAGATCCCATCGGTATGTCCGGAGTACGGCTTGAGGCTAAGGTCCATGTGGTCATCGGTTCCGTTACATCGGTTCAGAATGTAATCAAATCGGTCAATCGAGTGGGACTGGATGTGAATGACATTATCCTGGAACCACTGGCGTCAAGCGAGGCCGTCCTCAGCCAGGATGAAAAGGAACTGGGAGTCGCCATTATCGATATTGGCGGTGGGACCACCGATATTGCCGTGTTTGCCGAGGGAAGTATAAAACACACCTCCGTGTTGCCGCTTGGGGGAAATTATCTGACGAATGATATTGCCGTAGGTTTAAGGACACCCATGAATGAGGCTGAAAAAATAAAAATCAAGTATGGATGTGCATACACGCCGCTTATTCCGACAGATGATTCGATAGAGGTTCCCAGCGTGGGGGGACGGACGCCCCGGAAAGTGGCCCGGCAGATTCTTGGAGAAATTATTGAACCCCGGGTTGAGGAAATACTGCGGCTGGCTCATCGTGAAATTATAAAATCAGGGTACGAAGACCTTCTTGCCGCCGGCGTGGTCGTGACCGGTGGGACGGCAATTCTTGAAGGCGTGACGGAGTTGGGAGAGCAGGTGTTCAACATGCCGGTCCGTCGTGGAATTCCCGTCGGTATCGGAGGATTGACAGATGTGGTAAACAGTCCGCTTTATGCAACCGGGGTTGGATTAGTGTTGTATGGATACAAAAATAAATCGGGACGGGTTTTTAAAAAGCGTGATGGCAATATAATAATCGGAATTATTCGTAGAATGAAAAAATGGTTTACTGATTATTTCTAGAAGGGAGGGATTTTAAAATGTTTGAACTGTTTGATGCGGGAAAAGGAAATTCGGCGAAAATCAAAGTTGTCGGTGTCGGAGGCGGTGGTGGAAATGCCGTTAACATGATGATTTCCTACGACCTCAACGGTGTCGATTTCATTACGGCAAATACCGACTCTCAAGCCCTGGTGGCGTCCCGGTCACCCATCAAGATTCAACTTGGCAATGAAATAACGAAGGGGCTCGGTGCCGGGTCCGATCCGGATGTGGGAAAGCGATCGGCATTTGAATCGCGAGAGCTGATCAAGGATCATCTCAGCGGAGCCGACATGGTATTCATCACGGCGGGTCTTGGAGGCGGGACCGGAACCGGCGGAGCTCCTGTCGTTGCAGAAATTGCCAGGGAACTGGGGGCCCTGACCGTAGCCGTCGTTACCAAGCCGTTTCTATTCGAGGGCAAAAAGAGAGAGCGACAGGCCGAAGAGGGAATTGCAGCCCTTAAAGAGACCGTTGATACCTTGATTGTGATTCCCAATCAGAGACTTCTCAGTGTCGGCGGGAGAAACATGTCACTTCTTGATGCCTTTAAGAAGGCGGATGACATCCTGTATCATGCCGTTAAAGGAATATCGGATCTCATAATGGTCCCCGGGTTGATAAATCTTGACTTCGCCGATGTGAAAAATGTCATGTCTGAAATGGGGCTTGCGCTGATGGGAACCGGTATCGCCAGCGGAGAAAACAGGGCGGTGGAAGCGGCGCAGAAGGCAGTGTCATCTCCCCTGCTGGAAGATAATACCATTCAGGGTGCCCGAGGGGTTCTCCTGAATATCACCGGCGGACCTGATATGACACTCTTTGAAGTCAATGAAGCGTCAACCTTGGTACAGGCTGAAGCCCATGACGATGCGAATATCATCTTCGGCACGGTTATCGATGAAACAATGGGTGACGAAATTCGAATAACAGTTATTGCCACGGGTTTTGACTCGAAAGGCCTGAAGAAACAGGAAGTCCCGTCAATTTCGAATTTTGTCGGTTATAATAAACGGGAAGATCTTTCAACACCGGCATTTATGAGAAAAGAAAAGAGCGCGGATAAACCGGTCGTCGTGAAAATGGGTCTTATTGATGACGATCAAATTACCGATTATGAAGTCCCCGCATTCCTGAGAAGGCAGGCTGACTGAACATACGATGTAAATCTTGAGTCATGGAAAATGATGCGGGTACATAGCGGCTGGCAGCGATGTCGTCGTGCTGATTGAGCAATGTGACTCAATTATCGGAAAATGCAATATGAGCCATCAGCGATGAAAAACACTGAGCGGAAGAAGTGCCCCCCCCCGATCAGCAAGGTGATCGGGAACAGGTCATCTTTGATTACAGATAACGTTTGATTGTTTTGCTGACAAAACGTCCCTGTTACTAAGGAAATCCCTCCCTTCCTGATTTGCTTTATGACAGGGGCGGTTTTTTATCTTTTGATGGTCATATCTCTTCAAAGCGGTTGAACTCGAGATTTTTCCGCACTTTCGTCGGGTCAAAGATCCGACCGTTCATTGCAATGTAGACACCGTTCGGCAGGATTTGAACAGCTGCCAGTGCTGACCCGATATTGAATGCGGCATCGGATGACTTGAAGTCTGCGGGCCGGATTGCACCGGTGAAAACAATGACCTTGTCCTTGATAGTCAAAACCATATTGGCCGATTCGATCATAGTATCGGTGCCATGAGTGATTACAATATGCCCACAGGAGTCGGTACTGATTTTGTCATAGAGCAAGAGCCGGTCTTCATCAGTCATGTCAAGGCTGTCTTTTCTGATAAGTGATTCACATTCATAATCTACTGTTACGTTCATTTCTTCCAGGATCGTCACAATCTGCGGTTCACCTACCTGATAGACGCTCTTCTTGTCAAAATAGGTCTTGTCGATCGTTCCACCCATTGTATAGATCTTTATCTTCATTTTGTGCAATTCTCCATGTATAAAATCTTCTTTCGGCAACAATCAACAGGGGGTGCCGGTAGATAAGAGATACGATCCTAAGATTCGGGCAATTACGAGAAACATCCGGCAAGGGGAATCAGAAACGATTGACCATGCTCATACACATACCGTCCGTCGGATACGATATAGTTTATAATACGCTCATGCTGCGTGCCACCGTTTTAATCCCGTTTCCTTTGTTTTACTCATAATGTTACGTCGGCTTGCGATGAACGTTTTTTGTTTTTCACCTCATACAGGGAACGGGCAGATTTTTCAAGGAGCGAAACGGCACTGCATACATCCGTGTCCGCCGTTGATGACACTCCGCAACTGATAGAAATCGGGATGATTTGGTCTCCATACCGCAGGGGATATTTTTCAAATAATCCGTGAAGTTGTTTTGCAATCGCTGATACATCCTTTGATGATCCTCCGGGCATCAAAATGGCGAACTGATCTCCGGCCAGTCTGAAGACAAACCCGTCACGGTGAATGGTTTTCGTTATCTGCGTTGCCGCATAACTGAGAAGGGCGTCACCACAGGTGTAACCATGCAATTCATTGACCGCTTTCAGATTATTGCAGTCGATAAGTAATAATGAGAGGTGTGTCCCCCGGGTTTGTGCGTTTGAAAATTCTTCTTTGATTATCCGATCCAGTTCCCGCCTGTTCAGGAGATCGGTGAGTGAGTCTCTCGTGGCGAGGTAATTCAGCTTTTCATGGGCCGTTATGTTGGAAAGACAGATAGAGATCTTGACGGCCAGCTGGGAAAGAAAGAAAATATCCATGCTGGGTTCGAATCGGGAAGCTGAATAATCACCGAGATTGAGACTCCCGATCAGTTTGTCTTCATAGACGAGCGGTGCAATGGCAAGCGACTTGACAAAGTATTTCTTTCGATGGGGAAGAAGTTTGTAATATGGTTTCAGATTGTCGTTTACAAGAAGTGGCGATGCGGCATCCTGTACAAGCTGGGAAAAAGTTATTTTCCCGATCAGGTTGAGACGCTTTTTCAGCAGATCCGATGATTCCAGAGATTCGAGAATACACGATATCTCGCTGCCGTTGACGATCGATAACCAGACATGGGGTATTGCAAATTTATCTTCTATAAGCAGAAGCAACTGTTCAAAGAAATCTTTGAAGTTGCGAATTGCTAGCGTTCCCTTCTCTATCTCAAAGAACTTTTTTGCAATTTCTTCGTTGGCCTTTACCGTTTCGAGCGAGTAATACGTCATCTGGGGATGGGGATCATTGATCATAGCAGCGTTACCTCACCATTTTATCAGCCTTCATGAAATATACTATTTTCTTCCGTCTTGTCAGTTGTTCTCTGCGACAGGTTTTCAGGTTATGAAGAAAGTTCGTGTGGGTTCGGCGTTTTTCGGCCATTAATATTTCGGGCATCCGACCCGAGTTCTTTCAATCGATTTTGTCGTTCAATTTCTCTGATCTTTTTCGCTAACGTGCTCTCTATTCCCGAATCTAAAGTCAAAAACTTCATTACAATAAATTCAATGGCAGGTGTTCTTTTCGACGCGACCGTCTGCCATAATCTGAGTATCAAAGCATCAACGGGAAACTCTTCACCATCGATTGTCAGGACTGCCTCCACATGGGATCGTGCCTCTATATTCGAGATGCTGCGGTGAGTGACTTTGGCCCCCCCGATTGAAATATCGACGATAGTCATCTTTTCTCCGGCAATGGAGAGTGAAAGACCGCTGTCTATCCCGGGTTTCACGCGAAAATGCATTCTTACATTAAATTGCACGGGGTTGTTTTGTTTTGTGACGATAAATGCCGAAACGCTTTCCGAGGATGTCAGCCGGTAATCCCTGATAATCCCGGAAACGGTGCCCTCAAATCCGTATCGAACCTGTTCGTTGTCTACACGGATAAGGTAGGTTACCATAACCTTTCTGTCGATATAATGGCTTGTGACCGGGGGAGTCGTCTGAGAGAGGATTATATTCTCATCGATAATATCGTAGATAAGAGATCGTCTCACATCGATTTTTTCTTTTTTATAATCGATTTCAACAACGATATCAGCTTTCGACCCCGGTCTCAACAGCGAAAAATCAAGCATATGACTCTCTTGACACTTTATAACGAATGTTGTTGGATTACGGAAAATCTCAAAAATAGCGTAAGGCATCATTACACTTTTCTCAATGCTCATGTCAAGATTATGAATGGAATAATGCCATTTATTATCGGAATCTTGTGCGTTCCCTGGATGCTGTTATGCCATGTCCGTCACAGGAGTTTCCCTCATCTTGTGGTGCCGTGCTGTACGGATGAGAATGGCTGAGGCACAAGACAAACGGCTCAAGGCAGGAATTGAGATTTCAATAATTGAACAATATGCGGACATCTCGGTTCAGTTAACGGTGTCGTATACGACTCTCTTCCGTGACTGTCCAACGTTCCGCCTATCCTTTCACATCTCGCGCCCCACTTTCCCGACACTGCGATATTTTTCATTCCCTGTATCATTTTGGTTTTTATAGGCTCATTATGGTATTTTCCCGACAACCACTTGACCGGCAATTGTTCCTGCATTTGCTTACAGTGAAACGTTGTCGCGTTTTCTCTTTCAACGTTGCCATTCCGATCAACAAAGCATGACGGATAAAACCGAATCTTGCTTTTTCGTTTTTATCGTAAGGTTTCGTATTTGTTCCGGGACATCAATCTTATACATCACGGACAGCCGCTCTGTTCCTCAGGTCCTTCGGAAAAGAGCACTGGCAAAGTGAGGATATGATGAGTTTGGTGAAAAGCCGCTGACTGGTGAAAGCACAACAGTCCGGCAGAGTGATACTGCCGGACTGTTTAATAGCGATGAAGCGAGATTGAAACTACATCTCTAACGGCAAAAAAATCATCGGATTTACCCGTCGATGTTTTTCCTTTCATAATCTTCGAAGGTGCAGTCACTTCAATGAGCCGACGGATGCGTAACTGTGGAGGCTCCATATTCGGCAAGTAAAGTCTTCTGATTCGGATGTTCCCCGAGCCAGCTGACCTTTCCCGTTTTGATATCATAGATGGCGCCGACAACCTTAAGCTTGCCGTATTTTATCCTTCCGACGCTGATAGGACTTGTCTTGAACAGGTCTTCGATGGCCTGCCATACATTGTACTTCACCGCCTCCTCAATAAGTGCCTCTCCTTTCAAATGGGGATGTTCCTCTTGAGCCTTAAGAACCGCAGGAATTATGTTATCGACAAGGGGGGGAATTTTTCCGTGCAACTTTGCTTTGGTGGCAACGGCGGTTACGGCGCCGCAGTGGGTGTGTCCAAGGACAACCAACACCGGCGTTTCGAGATGGTCCACACCATACTCAATGGAACCTGCTTCATCAATATCGACAACGTTGCCGGCAACGCGCACTACAAATATGTCGCCGATTCCCCTGTCGAAAAGTATTTCTACAGGCACCCGTGAGTCGGAGCAGCTTATCACTGTTGCAAAGGGATGCTGTCCCTTTGATGAGGTCAGGTTTCTCCTCGATTGGTCTTGATTCGGATAGTGCTGCTGACCGGTGACGAACCGCTCATTTCCGTCGGTCAGCAGGGCAATCGCTTCATTCGGGGCGATCTTTGATCCGATTACTTGAACCGTTCTGACGCTTTCCTGCGCTGCGAACATGATGATGTATATGCCGATAATGACGGCAAAGAAGATGTACATTTTTTTCATTTTTTATTTCCTCCCCTGTTGATGGATTCTATAATTGAAATGGCGAGCCGCAAATACATATAATCCGATTCCCACATTGTCAAGCCGTTTTCGTGGTTTTAAAACATATTGGTTTTTGTGCGGCTTCTGCACATGCAGTTTCAAGGAATAAGGGTATTTTGAAAGATCGGTGTCCGTATCGTCGTTATGTTCACATCGTTACTACCGCTTATCGAATACTTATATACAGTTGACGAAAGTTGTTCAAGCGCACACCATCCGGACTGATGCGATATATTTGTGGTAGGAGAATGCACGTATACAT
>Ga0129302_1000212_pt1 | contig 42979 bp, 36 predicted proteins | sample BlaSprsedimmetaG_FD_94476 | JGI IMG/M metagenome (GOLD analysis project Ga0129302, IMG submission 94476) | Hot spring sediment bacterial and archeal communities from California, USA to study Microbial Dark Matter (Phase II) - Blank Spring... | ecosystem: Environmental > Aquatic > Thermal springs...
AACACAATCGAATAAGGGCTCTTTCTCGGCATACTCTCCTCCTTTTGTTAAGAAGAGTATGCCACAATGACTTTCAAAAGGCAAAATAATACGTCATCGTATTTATGAAATTACTTACTTAGTCAATAGCGTCCCTGTGAAGCTTTGCGATGATGATCCGGCTTGATATTATTTGGGCAGGGTAAAGTGAAATGACGTGCCGGCGTTCTCCGAACTGTTGACCCAGATTCGCCCCCCATGGGCTTCGATGATTGTCTTGACGATGGCCAGGCCAAGGCCTGACCCGGTGGAATCCTGGCTCACCCTGAAGAAGGCATCAAAAATGTGCGGCAGATGTTGTTCCGGAATACCGGTACCGTTGTCCTCTACATCTACCTGAATACTTTTTTTTCTGTCGGACAGTTCGATTCTGACCGTTCCGTTGGCATTGGTGTATTTGAGAGCGTTATCCAGAAGATTGTTCATGACCCTGCGCAGCATTTTGGGATCCGCATGGAGCATGACCGGCCCGGTTTCCGGCTGTGTCTGTTCAAAGTCGATGGAGATGTTTTTTTTATCGGCCTCGAACCGCAACGATTCAATGATTTCCTGTATTTCTTTTTTCAGGTCAAAATATTCGATAATGGGTTTATATTCCTTGGCTTCTATTCTCGAGAAGTCAAGAAATTCCATGATCAGGTTTTCAACCCGGTGCAGGTTGTCCTGCATCAGGATGAGATATTCCTGCTGCTTGAGGGTAAGCTTCCCGGTCTTGCCGGAAAGCAGGCGGGAAATGAGGCCGCCCGAGGTCAGAACAGGATTTTTCATGTCGTGGGCGAACATGGAAAGGATATTTTTCCGTTCCCTTTCCAGTTTTTTCATTGCGGTCACATCGCGAAAGAGTTCAACGCCGCCCAGAAACGTTCCCTGTTCATCAATCAGGGGAAAGCTTGTAACGGTAAGAACCGCACTGTCACCGTTTTTCCTGGTGATGGTGGATTCTGTTGCAACAGCTTCCTTGCGGTGGGGGATTGAAAAGTGCAGAAGGGGGCAGGCCTGAGTGTCCGATGTGCCGTGGAGAATCTCGTAATGGGATTTTCCTATGACTTCATTTCTGGAATATCCTGTTATTTTCTCGGCCGTGGTGTTGAAATCAACTATGATTCCTTCGACATCCACAATCGAGAACCCCACGGGAAGTTTATTTTTGATGAGTTCGTAAATTTGGGATGGATCAAGGCTTAGAGGCATTATTCAACCTTCCGGGGTTTTTCGATGTCCGCAAAACAGCCCTGAATCACTCAAATGACACAGGCAATTTCGCAAGCCCTCAATTTCTGTACGTGTTTTCATAGTTCAATTATAAGGATTCAGGCGCAGGAAAGTCAATCGGGGCACATGTTGTTTTCTCCTATAATCCCGCAAGGGCACGGCAAAGGTTCCATGTGCGGGCGGTACACCGGCGCGGGAGGTGCCGGGAGAACAGCCGGGGTGGAACCTGCCTGCCGAATCGCGGGGTGCGCAGAATTTGCGCATCTACCGGGATTCCCCGGAGAGGTCGGTGCCCCGGCGCAGAGTGATGAGGCTGATTTCACCGGGACAGTTAAAGCGGAGAGGGACCCCTGATGCCCCGACTCCGCGGCTTGTATACCCCACCATGCCGCGGTGCCGCCATCTGCCTGATGCGGTAAAACGAGGGGCGCGGCTGTTGGTAAAAATCGGGCCCCGGCCGGGCAGGCAGATCTGACCGCCGTGGGTGTGGCCGCAGAGGTAGAGCTGGACCTGAAAATCGGCCGCCTCCCTGTATGCTTCCGGTGAATGGGCCAGCAGTATTTTGAATTCATCGGCCGGGACGTTGCGGAGAGCCTGGCGCACGTCGTGCACTTTATAATAATGCGGATCATCGACCCCGGCAATCCAGATCTGGGCACCGTTTTGGTGAATGTCCCAGGCTTCGTTAATGAGCATGATCAGGCCTGTTTCCTCAAAGTCCGGAGACATCTCTATACAGTCATGGTTGCCCAGAACGCCGAGAATACCGTGGCGGGATCCGACGTGGGGCAGAAGGCATCGAAGATTCCGAAGGCAGGGAGCCATGGGACCGTAGGTTTCCATGCGGATATCGCCGCCGATAAGGCACAGGTCGACATCGAGACTGCGAATATGGCTGACGATCCTGGCGGTCAGGCCCGGCTGGCCGTCCAGGTGAAGATCGGTGAGCAGCAGAATGCGAAAGCCGTCGAATTGCTCCGGCAGATCGGGGAAACGGAAAGTTTCCTCGACCACCTGAATATCCAGGGCGTTCCGGATGCCTTTTTTACGGAGACCGGCCACTCGGAAAATCCAGTAATACAGTATCCGGTAGGAGAGAAAACTGGTCAGGTTGAACAACACCTGCCAGCGGGCGAGGGGAACATGGCAGGAGCGCCATGCACGGAAACGGACAGTTGACCGGACCAGCCGGGGGCAATTTTTCGGCGAGGGGCGATAGGTGATAAAGCTCCATATGGCTGCCCCCAGCAAAGCGAACGGAATGAAACAGACGAGAACGGCAAGCAGCTGCCAGAGGGCCAGATCCAGGTAGGCAGCGAAGAAACACGTGGGAAAAAACGCCTCGAAAAACTGGTCGAGGACCACGACGTTGCTGCCGCTGCCCAAGCTGAAGCGGCGCTTGATAAAGCTTGAGAGGAGGTCGCCGGCCATGGCGAGAAGCGCCCCGATGCCCGCCGCCCACCATGGAACATTGAGGAGCGGGAATACCGCCATACCGCCCAGGATGCTTGTCAGGATGCCCCTGACGGTTTTGTGCGGCCCGAATACCGGACGGCCGTCAAACCAGACCTTGCCCCCGTCCAGGGGCCGATCGAAACGGTCTTTCCAGATCAGACTGGCAAGCGGGGGAAGCAGGTTGACCCAGACGACGAACGCCGTCAGTTGAAGAACAATATGCACCGGTTCCTCACTTGATCAGGGTTGTACCAAGGTTATGATCTCCATCGAAACGGCTGCGGATAAAATTGCCCCCGGTCCTGGAACTACCGGGAAGACTACTGCATTCAGGCCGGTTGGAGGCAGCCTCACTGTCGATTCCTTGCAACCACTTGAGACGGGGAAATACATGGTGTCCGAAACCCGGGGGGCGGCCGGGAATGGATCAGGTGTTCCGTCAATGGATTGTTTTCCGGTCGTAGCCGCCGTAGCCTTTCTTCCGGTTATTGGTGATTTCCGGTTCCTTCGTGCGAACGACAAGCGCCGGATAGCCAAGGGTGGTATCGACCTGGCGAAAAAATTCCGTGGAAGGCCTGATCTTCAGGTCTTTCAGTATCTCGACGTCGACCTCGCCCCGGCCGTCAAATTGCAGGGTCAGGCGCACCGGACAGGTGCCGTGGTGGTTGTACAGCATTTCCTTGAGCTGCTCCAGGTGGTGCCGGGACGTCTGCAGGGCCCGCACGTGGATAATCACTTCCCGGGTATACTTTTCCAGGGCGTCGGGCAGCAGTTCAATGGATTCGGCAATGATCTTGGCCCCGCGCTCGCCGTGCTGCACCCGGCCGAGGACGACAACCGGCTCCTCCGTGTCGAGCAGGTGGGAGCAAAGGGCAAAGACGCCGGGGAAGATGATGATTTCGACGCTCGAGGTCATGTCTTCGAGCACGGCAAAGGCCATCCGTTCGCCGTTTTTTGACTTGAGTTCCCGATAATTCTGGATAAGGCCGCCCAGCCGGACAGCCTGTCCCTCGTTGCATTGGTCGAGCCGTTCAATGTCCGTGTCGGCCACGATCCGCAGATCCTTGATGATCCCTTCCAGCGGGTGCCCGGTCAGGAAGAAGCCGAGGGTTTCCTTTTCCAGGGAGAGTTTTTTCAATTTCGGCCATTCGGGGATATCGGGGAGTTCCACATCGCCTGGAGAAAAACCCTCCTCACCGGTGCCGAGGGCAAACAGGCTCATCTGGCCGCTCAGCCTGTCCCGCTGGGCCGCCTTTGCTTTCTCCAGCGCCTCGTCCAACGCCATCATGAGCTGGGACCGGCGGCAGTTCATGGAATCGAAGGCGCCGGCCTTGATCAGGCTCTCTATGACCTTGCGGTTGACGCGGCTGGCATCGATGCGGTTGCAGAAGTCGCTCAGGGACGTGTACTGGCCGTTGCTTTCCCGCTCCTCGATGATGGAAGCCAGGGTCGAGGCACCGACGTTTTTCACTGCGGCCAGGCCGAAGCGGATGCGGTCGTTGACGACCGTGAAATCCTGAAACGATTCGTTGATGTCCGGCGGCAGCACGGCGATGTTGTGCTGCCTGCATTCATTGATGTATTTGACGACCTTGTCGGTATTGTCTTTGTCGCAGGAAAGCAGGGCCGCCATGTACTGGGCGGGGTAGTGCGCCTTCAGGTAGGCGGTCTGGTAGGAGACCAGGGCGTAGGCGGCGCTGTGGGACTTGTTGAAGCCGTAGCCCGCGAATTTGGCCATGAGGTCGAAGATAGAGGTCGCCTTCTTCTCGGGGATGCCGTTGCGCAGCGCCCCGGCCATGAATTTTTCCCGCTCCTTTTCCATGACCTCGGGAATCTTCTTGCCCATGGCCCTGCGCAGGATGTCGGCGTCACCGAGGCTGTAGCCGGCCAGGACATTGGCTATTTTCATGACCTGCTCCTGGTAGACGATGACGCCGTACGTTTCCTCCAGGATCTCCTTGAGCTGCGGAAGCGGGTACTCGGGCGGCCGGCGTCCGTGCTTGGTTTCGACAAAGGTGTCCACCATGCCGCTGTCCAGCGGGCCGGGCCGATAGAGGGCCACCAGCGCGATGAGGTCGGTGAACAGCTCCGGCTGCATTTTCTTGAGCAGGTTGCGCATGCCGTCGCTTTCGAGCTGAAAGACGCCGAGACTGTCTGCCCGGCACAGCAGGTCGTAGGTCCTGGGGTCATCCATGGGAATGGCGTCCAGCTGAATGTCCGCACCGATGTCCTGACGGATGAGCTTCAGGGCACGGTCGATGACGGTCAGTGTTTTGAGGCCGAGAAAATCGAATTTGATCAATCCGGTTTTTTCGGTGTACTTCATGTCGTACTGGGTCAGCACCTCTCTGTTCTGCCCGATGCAGAGCGGCAGGTAGTCGATCATCGGCGTCGGGGAGATGACCACCCCGGCCGCGTGGATGGTCTTATGGCGGCTCAGGCCTTCCAGGGTCCGGGCGATTTTCAGCAGCTGCCCGATGTCATCCTCCTTCATGGCTTCGCGCAGGCGCGGCTCCTTGTCAATGGCCATGTCGAGGGTGATTTTCAGCTCTTCCGGAACGAGCTTGGCGATGCGGTCGACCTTGGGCAGCGGTATTTCGAGCACCCGCCCGACGTCGCGGATGGCGGCCCTGGCCTTCATCGAACCGTAGGCGACGATCTGGGCGACATATTCATCGCCGCCGTACTTCGTCCGGACATAGCTGATGACTTCATCCCGGCGGTCTTTGCAGAAATCGACGTCAAAGTCGGGCATGGACATGCGCTCGACATTGAGAAACCGTTCGAACAGCAGCCCGTAGGGGATGGGATCGATATCGGTGATCTGCATGCAGTAGGCGGCCAGGCTGCCGGCCCCCGAGCCGCGCCCGGGCCCGACCGGTATCTGCTGTTCCTTTGCCCAGTTGATGAAATCGGCGACAATCAGGAAGTAGCCGGCGAAACCCATTTTCTGGATAATGTCGATTTCCAGGGTCAGGCGGTCGCGGTAGACCTGCCGGTCGCCGGGGTTGAGGGCGCCGAGTTGCTGTTTATGCGCCAGTCTGCGGGCCAGTCCCTCCTCGCAGGTCTTGGCGAACAGTGATTCCAGCGTTTCCCCCGCGGGAATGGGGAAATTGGGAAAGTAGTGTCGGCCGAATTCCAGCTCCAGGTTGCAGCGGTCGGCAACCTCGAGGGTGTTGGCCAGGGCCTCGGGGCAGTAGTTGAACTGCCGCGCCATATCCGCCGGCGATTTGAAATAGAGTTCGTCCGTTGAAAAGCGGAACCGTCTGGTGTCCGAGATGGTTTTGCCGGTCTGGATGCAGAGGAGCACCTCGTGGGCAAAGGATTCATCCCGGTTCAGGTAATGGCAGTCGTTGGTGCCGACGACCTTGATGCCCAGTTCCTTGCCCAGTTCGAGAAGGCCCTGGTTGACAATTTTCTGCTCGGCAATGCCGTTTTCCTGGAGTTCGAGATAGAGCCGGTCGCCGAAAATCCCGCGAAGTTCCAGGGCTTTTTTCGCGGCTCCTTCCCGGTCGTTATGGGCCAGCCGCCAGGGGATTTCGCCATGCAGGCAGGCGGTCAGGACGATCAGTCCCTCCTGATGTTCGGCGAGCAGCTGATAGTCGATGCGGGGCCGGTAATAAAAGCCCTCGGTCTGGGCGGCCGAGGCCAGCTTCAGCAGGTTGCGGTAGCCGGTCGAGTTCATGGCCAGCAGAACAATATGGAAATTATGGCCGGCGTTCTGGTCCTTTTTGAACCTGCTTTTGGCCGCCACGTAAAATTCGCAGCCGATAATCGGCTTGATGCCGGCTTTTCTGGCCTTGTCATAAAATTCAAGGGCACCGAACATGGCTCCATGGTCGGTCAGCGCCACGGCGCCCATATTGAACTCCCGGCAGCGGGCAAGCAGGTCGTCTATGCGAATGGCGCCGTCAAGCATGGAATAGTGGGAATGCACATGAAGGTGCACCATCGGCGCGGCGGTCGGTTCAGTCATTGTTCTCGGTCTGTGTCGCAAGGGTTGCGGAAAGGTTCATTGCGCCAGCCCCCGGGTCCCTTCCAGCAGGGCCTCATCGAGGTTGGCGCCCTGCAGGTCGGCCCCCGTCAGATCAGCCTGGATCAGGTTGGCGCCCTTGAGATTGGCGTTTCTGAGATTGCAGTTGCGCAGGTCAGCGCCGGGCAGATTGGCATAGGACAGGTCGGCGCCGGAAAGATTGGCGCCCTGCAGGTCGGCCCGTCTCAGGTTCGCCATGCTGAGGTCGGCGCCGGCAAGGTTGGCGCCCTGGAGCCTGGCCCCGACCAAGTCGGCCTTTTTGAGGTTTGTGCCGGCGAGATTGCAGCCGGGGCAGTCCCTGGCCATCCATTTGACGGTCGATTTCAGCTCGCCTTCGGAGGCGCCCGCCGGCTGCTTTTCCTCGGTGAGCACGGGTCCGTCCCCGGGGGAGAGGGTCGGAGCGCGGTCCTCTTCGGCGGGCCGGCTTGAGGCGGTCTGCGGCTCCACCGGTGAACGCCGGATGCTTTTCCGCTCTTTTTTCGGCAGGGCGACGTATTGCTTCTTGTGGTCGCCGGGGAAGAAGTCGGCCTTGAAGTCGATGACCCCGGCCGAGTTGGCCAGATAGTACCGCTGATCGTCGGCATACATCGCAAAGCAGCGCAGATCGCCGCGCCAGCCCCATTTGAGCCGCATACAGAGTTCTCCGGTATCGGCCACGTCCCACCTTCCGTTATCCCTGTTGCCGGCGATATCGTGCCCGAACAGGGTGCCGGAAGGGTCGTAGTAGTAATAGGTTTCTTCAGTGAAGGATCGGAGAAAGAGGGTGTTGGATTCGACAAGCTCGAGCACCTCGGTTGGTTCCATCAGCCTGGCATTCCTTTTCCGTTCGATCTGCTTGACGGTGAGCGGACCGCAGGACGTCAGGAGCAGAAGGGTCAAGAGAACCGCGCCGGCGCTGCAATAGATGGCCCGACGTTCAAATCTACGATGATTCATTTGTTAAATCAAGGGGTTGTCAGTGTCTGGGGATGTCTTGTTTTCGGCGCATTGTAGCACGAACAGAACAAGATTCATATATCCTTTTTCCCGGTCGGCCGGCGGACGGCTGTCCCGCGATCCTTCTTAATCCAGTCCCTCAAAAAGTTTCATTTCCCCGATATTGCGCAGGGAAAGCCAGAGGTCATTTTCACTGTGCGGTTCCAGGGTGATGAGCGGCGATATCCGTTGACGGCGGAGAAAATCAAAAAATTCCTTGAAGTTGAATATTCCCAGGCCGATGGCGATATGCTCGTCCCGCCGGCCTCTGTTGTCATGGAGGTGGACCTGACGGAGACGGGGAAGCAGCGCATCCGTCCAGGTCTGCCAGGAAGATCCGGCATAGGCCGTCAGATGACCGACGTCGAGACAGAAACCGGGTCCGTGAGACTGCAGCCGTTCGAACAGCAGTTGATGGACGCGGGGTTCGGTTTCATAGGTGTTTTCAAACATGACCGGCGTGTTGTTCCGCCGGGCGATTTCCAGGAGCCCGGTCCAGGTTTCCTCCGAAATACGCAGCCATTCCTCGAACTTGTACGAGTGTTTGTTGTCATCATAGCCGAGATGACAGACAATCGAGCGGGGCTGGAAAATTGCGCTCAACGCAAAGGCTCGGTGCAATTTTTCCCGTGTCACCGCCAGTATTTTCGGATCCAGGCCGCCCGGCGCCAGGTCAAAGAACGGGGCATGGAGCGTGCACTGGAGCCCCGCGGCCCGCAGCGAATCGGCAGTCGCCTGAAATTCATTCTCTCCGGTGGTCCACAGACAGTCGCCTTCCAGGCTGATCTCCGGGCGGAACCTGTTGTTGATGAACAGGTCCAGCAACCCCTGGCGCAACAGTCCGAAAGGGGCGTTGATGAAGCATCGGTTGATGATGTGGGCATATGTTTCAGCGGGGTTGTCGTTCATGTGCTTCCCGGGGTCCGGAAGGATGCAGCCGGCCCGTCATGTCTTTGCCGGCGGCGAGTGCGGTCCGTCAATTCAGGCACTGCCAGATCATATCATCGGTTTCCAGGGCGAAAAAAGTTTTCATGACCTGGAATAGGTGCCAGCCGTCATCCCGCCCGGCGAGTTCCCTGATCGAATGCATCGCCAGGGTGGCAATGCCGACGTCCACGGTCTGCACCCCTATCTCTCCCGCGGTTACCGGGCCCAGGGTCGAACCGCCGGCCAGGTCGCTGCGCATGACAAACTCCTGCACAGGCACACCGGCCCTGCCGGACAGTATCCTGAAAAAGGAGGCGGACCTGCTTGTTGTGGCGTAGCGGTGGTTGGCACTGTATTTGATAACCGGGCCGCCGTTCATCGCCGGGAGGTGCCCCTTGTCATGGCGGTCGGCGAAATTGGGATGCACGGCATGGGCATTGTCCGCCGAGATGAACAGCGACCGGCTGACGCAGCGGTGCCTCCTTTCGTGGTCAGGGATCAGCCGCTCCAGTACGGACCGGAGAAAAGGGCCCCGGGCGCCGCCGGAGGACAGGCTACCGATCTCTTCATGGTCGTTGAGGACGACCAGACAGTTGCGGTCGCTTTCCGCTTCGATCAACCCACGGATCAGGGTGTAGCAGGAGAGCAGGTTGTCAAGCCGCGCCCCGGTTATGAACTCGTTGTCAAGGCCGAGACGCGAGGGGGGCTGCCAGTCGTACAGGAACAGTTCATGGCCGAGGATCTCCGGCCCGGTGATCCCTTCATGCTCGCGGATCAGCTGCTGCGCAAGAATACCCCTCCAGTCGGGGGGTTCCTCGCCGGTGGCCAGTCCCAGGACCGGCATCATGTCGGTCTGCCGGTTGACCGGTTTCCGGTCATTGGCCTCCTTGTCCAGGTGGATTGCCAGGCTGGGAATAACGGCCACCGGCCTGCCGAAATCGATGAGGGTGTTGTGGACCAGGCCGTCGGGAGCTCGCCAGGTAAGCATTCCGGCCATGGAGAGATCACGGTCGAACCAGGGCGTAAGCAGGGCGCCGCCGTAGGTCTCGACCCCAAGCTGGAGGAGAGAACTGTTGACCTGGACGGGGCTGGGTTTGATTTTCAGGGCCGGGCTGTCCGTGTGCGCGCCCGCCAGGCGCAGGATCGTGTCGTTGAGCCCCTCGCCGCTGAGCCGGAAGGCGATGAGGCTGGAATCATTGCTGCCGACAAAGTAGCCGCCGGGAGACAGGGGGCCCCAATTCTGCTGATAACGGAGTTCGCGAAAACCCCGGGCCCGAAGAAGATCTGAAATGTTTCTGGCGGCGTGAAAGGCGGTCGGTGAGGAACCGATGAAACCGAGAAGATTGTCGATGAATTCCGATTGCTTCATGATGTCTCCTGCTGTCGATTTCCGGCCCGGGAGGCCGGGGTTATCCGCCCTAATCGGGATCGGCGGGCATTGACGGCCGCCCCTGCCGGCGGCAACCCCAAGCAGTCGGGGCAATCGGCCGTCTGGGGAAGGGACGGCTTGGTTTTGCGGGCCCGGAAATTTCGGGTCAAAGATTACTTTTTTCATTTGTCTTTGTAAAGAAGAGCCTGTTTATTGTAGCTGTTTTCAAGTCCGGGATTCTTTGCGCAGCCAACGAGACCAGCCATGCCGACCAAGCAGCCATTGTTGCCGCGAATTCTCTTACTGGAACCCTATTACGGCGGTTCCCACCGTGCCTTTCTGCAGGGCGTCCGGAAACATCTGGCCGGTGAATTCACCGCCATCACCCTGCCGGCGCGGAAATGGAAGATGCGCATGCAGCTCGCCGCTCCCTGGATGGCGGAAAAAACAGCCGAGTTCCTGCGGGGCGGCCGCTCGTTTGATGTGATTCTGTGCTCTTCCCTGCTGGACGTGGCCACATTCAGAACCCTGCTGCACCGGGCCGGTTTCGATCCGCCGCTGGGTCTTTATTTTCATGAAAACCAGTTCGCCTATCCCAGCCGTGATGACGACCGGCTGTCCCACCAGTTTACCGCCCTGAACTTCACCTCGGCCCTGGCGGCGGACGGGATTGCCTTCAACAGCGAATACAACCGCGACACTTTTCTCGGCGGGGTGGCGCGCTATCTGCGCAAGGCGGCGGACATGGACCTCACGCACCTGGTGGAGGCGCTGCGAAAAAAAACGACGATCCTCTATCCCGGGCTGGACTATCGCCTGATAGACGGTATGGGTGAGCGGGCTGCGGCGAGGGTGCCGGTGATCGTCTGGAATCACAGGTGGGAGCACGACAAGGACCCGGAAACATTTTTTCAGACCCTGTTTGAACTGGACAGGAAAGGGGTGGAATTCCACCTCATTGTCCTGGGCCAGAGTTTTGCCCTCTGTCCCGCTGTTTTTTCGGAGGCGCGCGAGAGGCTCGCAGACCGGATTCTCTATTTCGGCTATGCCAGGAAACGGCAGGAGTACGTCTACTGGCTGAGCCGGGGCAATATCGCGGTTTCCACCGCCCGGCACGAATTCTTCGGCCTGGCCATGCTCGAGGCGGTGCGCGCCGGCTGCCGCCCCGTTGTCCCGGACGGTCTTGCCTACAGGGAGCTGTTCCCGGAACAGTACAGATACCGGGAAGGCGGATTGCAGGAGGCACTGGCCAGGGCTTTTCGATCCCCCGCCCCATTGGACTCCTCCGCCATAGGCCTCCTGACGGACAGGTATGCCTGGCCCCGCCTGGCGGATACGTATCATCAATGGTTTTCCCTGCTGACCGGCCGGGGGTGAAATATTCGCGGTTCCGGGAAGATGGTGCTGTGTGATCCATCGCTTGCTTCATGGCCGTGATCCATGGTACATTTGCATAAGTTCCGGGGCGACCCGGAGAAGCGTTCGCTTCCCGCGGGAACGCAGGGGAGAGGAGGGCCATTTGCGCGGCTGCCGCGGCGGCCTGAAAAGAGATCGAGGGCGGCAGAGTATGGCTGGAAATATACTGCTCATCGGATTCATGGGGGTCGGCAAGGGAAGGGTTGCCCGGGCCCTTGCCCGGAAATCAGGTCTCTATGCGGTTGATACCGATGATTTGATCGAATCGATGACCAATCGCAAGATCAGGTCGATTTTTACCGAAGAGGGCGAATCGTTTTTCAGGCAGCTTGAGCAGCGGACCGCCGAATGGCTGCGCCGCGATGTGCGCAACACCATCGTTGCCACCGGAGGCGGATTTTTCCACGCCATCCAACCGGGAGAGGGGGACGCGGTGGTGTTCCTGCACGCGCCCCTTGAAGTCATATTGCAGACCTTTCACGATCATCCCCGCGGGCGGAAGAAAATAAAAAAACGGCCGCTGCTGGGGGACATGGACAAGGCCCGTGAACTGTATGCCAGGCGTCTCCCCCTGTACAGGCAGGCGGCGGATGTTGAGATCGGTGTCGAGGGTCTGGAGGAGGAGGCGATTGCCGAAAGGATCATGCTGAAGCTGGGACTTGCTCCAGGGGGAGAATCGTCGGGAGCGTAGCCGGGGGCAATCCCCTGCCCGGGATGGATCAGGCCGACAAAGGGCCGAAGAATTCCTTCACAGGGGCTTGTCCTTGGAGAAGATGCGTCGGAAGCGCAGCCGGACGGAGGGATCAACCTTCAAAAACGGGCGAAGAATTCCATCACAGGGACAACCGGTCGAAATAGTACAATAATCAGCATATCCCGACCGCCGTCGCCGTCGGTCCTCCTTGACAGAGATATGCGCTCCTGGTATCAAGAATGTAATTCATGTCCCGTCTCCGTCCGGCGATGCGCATATATTCAGGTCGACGTCGGAAGCGGCGGGAGCATGGGTTGAGCGTGTCGGGGGGACAATCCTCATTTGCAAAGGTACTCTATGAAAAAATTTGTCGTGGGCCTGGCCGCCGGATTGGCGCTGATCCTGCGCTGTCCGTCTCTTTTTGCCGAGGACGAGGTGCTGACGATCATCGAACAGGCCGTCAGTCAGTACAAGAACAATGATCTCGCCGCGGCGACCAGCAATCTGGAATACGCCTCGCAGCTGATCAGGCAGAAGAAAAGCGAGGCAATGAAAAGTCTGCTGCCCGAACCGCTTGCCGGCTGGGAGGCTGAGCCGGCGACCGCCCAGGCCCTTGGAGCGGCGGTGTTCGGCGGGGGCATAACAGTGAGCCGGACCTATTCAAAAAAACCCGCCGTTATCACCATTGACATCGTTTCCGACTCGCCGCTGCTCCAGTCGCTGGTGATGATGATCAACAATCCGATGATAGCCGGGGCCAGCGGGGGCAAGCTTGAAAACGTCAACGGCCAGCGGGCCATAGTCCAGTACGACGAAGCCAACCGCAAGGGTGAAGTCAATATCGTGGTTGAGAACCGGTTCATGGTCACCCTCAAGGGAAAGAAGGTGGAGAGAAGCCAGCTCATTTCCTATGCCGCGGCGGTGGATTATGCTTCTCTCGCCGAGCACTGATTGAACGGTTGACCGGCGGACGCAATGATCATTTTCCCGGGGAGTGCCGAGGAGGTTTTTCCCGTGGAGCATGGAAACCCCTGTTGCAATGGTAAAGAATTGGCCTTCTTCCCGCAGCAGGGGTTTTTCAATGGAGCAGCACTATGAGCGGTGAAAGGAAGGAATCGGTCCAGCCCAACCGTCCGGTAACGGATGAGGCGGTGTTCAAGGTGACCAAGCAAGGTGACCAAGGAAATCGTGGTCAAGTTTATCGAGGTCGGACGGCTCACCCCGGCCAATTTCGAGGAGACCTATACCAGGATTTTCGAGACGGTCAGGAAGTCGGTGCGTTCGGAGTGAAAGCGGCGGCGGTTCTCGATCCGGCATTGAATGGTGTTCCCGCGAATGTGCGCCGCGTTCACCTCATGGGGGTCTGCGGCACGGGAATGGCCGCTTTGGCCGGCATGCTCAAGGAACACGGCTTCATGGTGACCGGTTCGGATCAGAACGTCTATCCGCCGATGTCCGACTTTCTCAAGGCCGCCGGCATAGAGGTCAGGGAGGGATACAGGGCGGAAAACCTCGAACCCGGGCCTGATCTTGTCATCGTCGGCAACGTCATTCGCGCGGTCAATCCCGAGGCGGTGCGGCTGGCCGAACTGAAGATCCCCTATGTGTCCATGCCCCAGGCCCTGGGCCACTTCTTTCTCAACGATCAGGTATCGCTGGTGGTCGCCGGCACCCACGGCAAGACCACCACTTCGTCCCTGCTTGCTTCCGTTCTCCATGCGGCCGGCGCTTCGCCCGGCTTCATGATCGGGGGGATCGTCGAGGCGTTCGGGCGCAATTTCAATCTGGGCCGGGGCCGTTACTTTGTTGTCGAGGGGGATGAATATGACACGGCTTTTTTTGACAAGGGCTCCAAGTTTCTCCATTACCGCCCCGATTACGCCATTGTCACCTCCATCGAATTTGATCATGCAGATATTTTCCGCGACCTGGGAATGATCAAGGATGCCTTTGCCCGCTTCGTCCGGCTTGTCCCGGCAGAAGGGGCCATTTTCGCCTGCCTGGACGATCCGGTTGTCCGGGAGGTTTGCAGCCAGGCCGCCTGTCAGGTCGTCGGCTACGGGAACGGGCCGGATTGTGCCTGGCGGGTGGATACGTACACCTCCAAGGGGCTGGCGTCGGATTTTGAGGTGTACCGCCGGGGGGCACTCTACGGCCGCTTCCGCCTGCCCATGCCGGGCATGCATAATGTTCTCAATGCCACCGCGGTCATCGCCCTGCTGGACCATCTCGGGTATCAACCGGAAACTGTCCGAACAGGCCTCGCTTCTTTTCAAGGGGTAAAGCGGCGGCAGCAGGTCCGGGGGGAGGTCAATTCCATCACCGTGGTGGACGATTTTGCCCATCACCCCACCGCCGTCCGGGAAACCACCGCGGCCCTGAAATCGGCGTGGCCGGAAAGGCGGCTGATAGTCGTGTTTGAACCGCGCACCAATTCGAGCCGGCGCTCGGTGTTTCAGCAGGAGTATGCCGGCGCCTTTCCCTGCGGGGAAATAATCGTTGTCCGGCAGCATGTTCCCCTGGACGATGTCCCCCGGGCACTGCAGTTTTCGGCCGCCAGGCTCGTTGACGATCTCAGGGCCGGGGGCAGGGAGGCGTTCTGTTTCGATCAGACTGAGGAAATTATCGATTTCATCGTCGATCACGCCGTGCCCGGAGATGTGATAGCCATTCTGTCCAACGGCGGATTCGACAACATCCATGATCGGCTGCTGGCACGACTGGCCGGGAGTTCCCCCCAATAAGGGTTTTGACGGCTGCGGATGGCGCCTTTGCGGGCTTTCGTGAGCCGGAGCGGAATCGGGCGGTCTTTGCGGCTCCCGGCGGATTCCGGGGGAAACATCTTCAATCCGCCGCTTCAGGTTCGGCCGGAGCCGACCCCGTACCGGGGCTGTTTCAAGTCGGCCCGTCAGCGAGGAGGTTGTATGCAGAATTGGAGAAAAAATCAAAGCAGATCGGTCTGGTTCCTGGTCTGTTTCATACTGTGGCTGATTATCAACGTTCGGGTTGAAGCCGGGATAGGGACCTCGTTCGAGCGGGCCGTCGACGGGCTCGTCGGCGGCGCTGTTCTTCTTGCTGCCGTATTTCTGACCATCAGGTATTTCAGGTGCCTGGGAGACGCATGCCCGAAGGAAGGAGACTGCGGCGGGGAAAAGACCGGGTGATGGCGGACATCAGATGATTCCGGCCATTTCTTCTTTCAGTTCGGCGATCAGCGGGGAATAATCTTCCGCCTCTCCCGCGGCCTTGCAGGCCTGTTCAACGGCAAGCGCCTTGTCCGCCGGCGCGGTCAGGCCGAGGCTCAGCAGCGCCCCTTTCAGGGCATGGCCGGCCCGGCCGGTTTCCTCGCGGGAGCCTGTCGCCGCAGCATGTTCCAGCCTCGTCAGCAGTTCCCGCAATGACGCCAGGTAGCGCGGCAGCAAGGCATCTATCCTGTCGTCCGGCAAAAGGTAGGCGGTGCGCAGATGGTTCCTGATGACCTGTTCGCAGGCGATTCGTTGCTGTTCTGACATGTCCTCCGCCGGAGAATTGCCAATTCGGTTGGTTTTATGATATATATTCAGCCATGAAGGCGGGGCTCCCCACCGGAACGCCCGGCCGGGAAAAGGCGATCCCGGCCTGACCGGCGCTGGTGCCCGTTCTCCTGTCTTCTTTTTTCAATGGTATCAGAACGCAACATGTTGTGCACGGATAATTGCAATGCATGCCCTTGAGCGGGATACCCTGAAAAACGTGCGACGGGAGGGCCTGCTCCGGGCCGCCGACAAATCGGTGCTGGTCGGGGTGTCCGGCGGGCCCGACTCGGTGGCGCTGCTGCACGTGCTGGCCGCCCTGCGTTCTCCCCTGGACATCACCCTTGCGGCGTTGTATGTGGATCACGGTCTGCGCCCCGAAGAATCAACGGCCGAGAAGGATTATGTCCGGGCCCTGGCGGAAAAACTGGAGACCGGGTTTGCCTCAATCCGGGTGGAGGTCAGGCGGCTGGCCGGGGAAAAGAAGCTTTCCCTGGAACATGCGGCCCGGGATCTCAGGTATGCGGCATTGCGCCAAACAGCAGCGGAATTTGACGCGGGCTGCATCGCCGTGGCGCATACCGCCGATGATCAGGCCGAGGAAGTCCTTCTTCGTCTTCTGCGAGGGTCGGGAAGGAAAGGTCTGTCTGGTATGCGCTCCCGCAGCAGGGATATCATCCGGCCGTTCCTCAGGTTCGGGAAGGCGCGGATACTCGATTACCTCCGGGAGCGGCAGATTCATTTTTTTGACGATTCGACCAATGTCGATCTGCGCTACCTGCGGAACCGGGTCCGTCATCAACTCCTGCCCTATCTCGAAACGAACTTTGACCGCGGTATCCGCCGCGCCCTGTGCAAGACCGCCGACAGCCTTGCCGAAGACGAAAATTTGCTTGAACGGATGACCAGTCAGGCGCTGGAGGTCGTCGTTGCCCGGGTGTTCCGGAACAGGGAAACATCGTCCTGGAGAATCGTGCTCAACAGGGCCGGACTGCTTAACCATCCGGTTGCCATCCAGCGGCGGATCATCGAAAAATTGTTGTGGGAAGTGGGCGGTACGGCTTCGTATCACCATATCGTGAAAATAACCGAGGCCGCCGCGGGTGCCCGGTCCGGAAGCGAACTCCATCTCGCCGGGGGACTGCGGGTCGGCATCCGGAAGGATTTTCTGGAGTTTCTTTTTCCCCGGGGGAGCGGTCCGTGGCGGGGAAGGCTCTATCCGGACAGACGGAGCCGGACGGCGGACTGATTTCCGGACCGCCCCGGAACAGAGGAGGATCAGCGGATGAACAGAATGACTGCAATCGGCTTGGCCCTGGTGTTCGGCCTGGTCTGTTCCGCGGGACAGGCCATGGATTACGGCAACATGACCAATGAAGAACTGGCGGAACTGCGCGGCGCCATTCTCAATGCTCCGGAAGCGGAACGCAGGGCCTTTGAGAATGAGTGGGAAAAACGGCTCCCGGACATGTCCGAGGAGGAGAAAGAGCGATTTGCGGACCGTGAGGGAGCCGATCCCGGCAAGGAGCGGCAGGGCAAGCAGCCCCACATCCAGGGACGCGGATATGATGAACAGGGGATGGGTACGGTAATCCACGGCGGCGGCGGCCCGCTGCCGCCGGATGTCCTTCCCGGCGCGGGCAGATAACCGGCTGATTGACTCCGGGTGCCGAGCGGGGAAGGGTTGCCGGATGTTTCCGCATCCCCCGTTCCTTGCAGGCGGTTGCGGCGCAGGCGGCAGTGACGGGCGAAAGGCGCCGAGAAAAATTTTTCTGTATTTTTCTCCCGTCGTCCTTATAGTTTTCCGAACCTGGCAGGGAGACGCCGGAAAATGTTCTGCCGGGCCGCTGGAATCGCAACGGTGCGGTCATCCATGGGCTTGTGATCAGGGGGTTTGCCCCCCTTTTTTTTTCCTTCTGGATAATAAGGAGTCTTTTTCTTATGACAAACGGTTCGCAAACTGCCGGTTGGGGATGGGGGATCCTGTTTCTGTGCTGGCTCGCAGCCTCCGTATCAACCCTGGGAAGTTTATTCTTCAGCTGGGTGATGGAGTTCCCTCCCTGTGTCCTGTGCTGGTACCAGCGGATTTGCCTGTTTCCCCTGGTCGTCATCCTGGCCGCGGGGCTTTTCCCCCTCGACCGGGGCGTGATCAGATATTCGCTCCCCCTGGCCGTTCTCGGCTGGGTGACGGCCTTTTATCATAACCTGCTGTACGCGGGGATAGTTCCGGAGACTATCCAGCCGTGCGCCCGGGGTGTTTCCTGCAAGGAAGAATATATCGACCTTTTCGGGTTCATATCCATCCCGATGCTTTCCCTGTTTTCATTTTCAATCATCATAGCCCTGCTGCTTCTTTTTAAATGGAGGATATCCCGATGAAATATGTTCTTTTCACCCTTGCCGCCCTTGCGTTGATTGCGGGCTTCATGTTCGCCGGTTCCTATTATAAGGAAAAACAGGCGGAAAAGTTCGGTTTCCTGGCCCAGGAGAACGTGTCGGTTTTTATCAGAGACCATTCTCCTACCCTGGGCAGCGACGAGGCGAAAGTGTATCTGATCGAGTTCATGGACCCGGCCTGTGAAACGTGCGCGGCATTTTCGCCCTTTGTCAAGCATCTCATGAATACCCATCCCGGCCGGATCAAACTTGTCCTCCGCTACGCTCCTTTTCATGAAGGTGCCGACTATTTCGTCAAAATTCTCGAGGCGGCCGGCAGACAGGGAAAATACTGGGAAACCCTCGACGTCATGTACAGGTCGCAACCGCACTGGGCCAGTCACCATAATCCCCAGCCTGAAAAAATATGGCAGTTCCTCCCCTATGCCGGCGTCGATCTCGATCAAATCAGAAAAGACATGAATGATCCTGAGTTTGTCCGCCTGATCGAGCAGGACCTTGCCGATGCCGCCGCCCTTGATGTCCGCAAGACACCCGGTTTCTTTGTCAACGGCAAACCGCTGCAGACATTCGGCTACGAGCAGCTGCAGGAACTGGTCCAGGCGGAAATCCGGGCGACTTATCCGGAATAACCTCAGCCGTTTGGGCAGCGGGCAGTCAGGGATTTTCTGCCTGGTCTCCCGTTTGACTTTTGAATACCGGTCCCCTATACTGATTGTATGGGTTCTGGCTGGGCGCGGGCGGGGTGACTGCCTGCGCGAGGGCAATCCCGGGTGAGCCGGCGCAGAGCATGGAATCGCCCCGGCCGCTCCTCCGGTGAATCGCTTCCGCCCGGGCAGCCGGTGTAAAAAATTCAAAAGGAGAAATGTCTATGGCGAAAGAGGTCAAAGTCGGATGCGCAAGACCCACCGGAGGTCCTGTGGGAGAAAAAGTTCCGGAAAAGGCTCAGGGAGAGGAAAAGCAGCAAAAGGAGGTATCGACAATGATTCAGGTTGGCAGGAAGGCTCCGGACTTCACCGCACCGGGCTACCGGCAGGGTAAATTCATCAGTGTACAGCTGTCTGATTATCTTGGGAAATGGGTCCTCCTTTGTTTTTACCCCGGTGACTTCACTTTTGTCTGAGCAACGGAGATTTCGGCAGTTGCCGAAAAACATAAGGATTTCAAAAAACTCGGGGTGGAAATTCTCTCCATGAGCATCGACAGCGTCTTTGTCCACAAAATGTGGGATGACCACGAGCTGTCCAAAATGGTGAAGGGAGGAGTTCCTTTTCCCATGCTGTCAGATGCCGGCGGCAGGGTCGGCAGGGTGTTCGGCGTCTATGACGAGGACGCCGGGGTCGAAACCCGCGGGAGATTCATCATCGATCCGGACGGGGTGATCCAGGGGTACGAAGTCCTGACCCCGCCGGTGGGAAGAAATGTGAATGAATCCATCCGGCAGGTCCAGGCCTTTCAGCTGATAAGGGAGACAAAGGGAGCGGAAGCGACGCCCTCCGGCTGGCGGCCGGGCAAAATGACCCTGCAGCCGGGCCCGGACCTGGTCGGCAACGTCTGGAAGGTCTGGAAAACCGACATGGCATTTGACTGAACCCGGCCAGCCCGCCGGCCTCATCTCCTGCCGCGGGCAGTTGACCATATCCGGAGGCGCGTTTTATGCAGAAGCGGGGTCGAAGCGGCCCCGCTTCCCAGTTTTGAGGCAGTTTGAGCCTGATCCGGACGGACCGCCGCCCGTGGCGGCAAAACAATCCCGCCGCCGCCCTTCCTCCGCCGCAAAGCGGAATCGCAGGGGGAATCGCGGAACCCTTCAGCCTTTGCGCAGCACCCGCTTGTCGCCGATGCGGATGGTCAGCTTGATCTTGTCGAGATATTCAAGCAGGGGAATGGAGTATTTGCGGGTGAGCCCGGTCAGATCCTTGAACCGGGGGGCGTCGATTTCGCCATGGTGCTGAATGTAGGACGAGACCTTTTTGCCCAGTTCCTCTATGCTGGACGTTTCAAAATAGAGGGATTTCGTCACCTTGATCAGTTTTTTCTCCTGCAGCAGCAGGTTCAGGACCTGCAGGATCTGTTTTTCGGGAAAATCGACCAGCGAGCCGATGACCTCCTGGAGGTTCGGCGGAGTGAGCCCGCTGTCCCGGTAGACCTTGAGGATCCGGTCCTTCATGTCCTGTTCGTCGACCTGCAGCGTCACCTTGAAGTCGGCCAAACGAAGATCCGCCTGGTCCTGGACGATGGTGTTTCGTTTTACCAGGCTGTTGATGACGTATTGGAAGAGCTTCGGGTCCACCGGCGGCCTGAGACTGAGACCCGAGCGCAGCTCTTCCCTGGCCAGGCCGCTTTTCAGGGGATTCTCCCGGTGATACTGTTTGAGGATATCGAGGATTTTCGCGGCGAGGTTGTCGACCACGGAGCCGGCCACCATCCACTGCCGCTCCGAATCGACCACCACAATTTCTCCGCTGGAAACCGGCAGTTGGAGAAGCTTTTTCAGGCGGTTGCCGAAAACGCCCAGCCGGGTTGAGAGCTGCTGCTGCGTCAATCCTTTCGGCCCCGCTTCTTCAAGGAACAGCTGGAGCCGTTCGATGTCCGTTCCCTCGGTATAGAGGGTGAAAATTTTTCGATTTTTCTCGCGGTCGACGGGGGTGGCCCGCTTACGTTTGGGCGGGGCGTTGTTGAGGATCGTTCCGCCGCCGATGGTCCGTATGGGTGAATAACTGCGGATAACGTAGCGGTCGCCCGGCCAGACGGCAGCCGGCTCCTGCAATATGAGCTGGACGGAAACCGTGTCGCCCGGCTGGACCTCCTCCGTATCCATGAAGACGATCCTGCCGGTTATTTCCCTGGTGCCGACGTGAACCCGTACCAGGGACCTGTTTTTCAGCTTGGCCGGATTGGATTCCAGGTAATGAAAGCGGGCGTCAAGCAAGGTGGAATTGACCAGGCTGCCGGGCGCCGCGGCCATGTCGCCCCGATTGATCTGTTCTTTTTCCACACCTTGGAGATTAATGGCGGTCCGGTGGCCGGCCTCGACCAGCCCCACATCCTTGCCGTGCACCTGGATGCCCCGTATTTTCGCCTTGACCAGGGAGGGATAAAATTCGATTTCCTCGCCGACGCCAATTCTGCCGTCCATGGAGGACCCCGTGATGACGGTGCCGAAGCCCTTCATGGAAAAGACCCGGTCGACGGCCAGCCGGAACGGACCGAATTCTTCATGCACGGGAATGGCGCGGACCTTGTCGTCGATGAGCTGCACCACCCGGTCGATGCCTTCACCGGTCACCGATGAGACAGCGACCATCGGCGCGCTTTCCAGGAACGTGTTCATGAAGTGCTCCCGGATGTCTTCTTCGACCATTTCCAGCCATTCCTCGTTGACCATATCCTTTTTGGTCAGCACAATGATGCCCTCGTTAATGCCGAGCAGCTGGCAGATTTCGAAATGCTCCCGGGTCTGGGGCATGATGCCCTCGTCGGCGGCGATGACAAAGACGACCAGATCCATGCCGGCGGCGCCGGCGACCATGTTGCGGACGAACTTTTCGTGGCCGGGCACATCGACGATGCCGATGCGGCGGCCGCTGGGCAGGTCAAGGTAGGCGAAGCCCAGTTCAATGGTGATTCCCCGTTCTTTTTCCTCCTTGAGGCGATCGGTGTCGATGCCGGTCAGGGCGCGGATCAGGCTGGTTTTGCCGTGATCCACATGTCCCGCGGTGCCAAGTATGATTTCACGCATGGTTCAGTGCTCTCTGCCTGATATGAAAGGAGTGACGGAGCGGTACTCTTATGGAAAACCGTTGTGCAGAAAGGGATTTGCCCTGGCCTCATCACCAATGGTCGATCGGTTGCCTTCGTAGCCGTGCCCCGGCCAGACGATGGTGTCGTCGGGCAGGACAAGCAGCCGGGTGCGGATCGAGTTCAGCAGTTCCCCGGTCGATCCCCCGGGAAAGTCGGTCCGTCCGACTCCGCCGGTAAAGAGGGTGTCCCCGGTAAAGCAGTGCGGTTTGCTGTAGAGGCAGATGCCGCCGGGCGTATGGCCCGGGGTGTGGATCACCTGCAACTGCTCCCGGCCGAACTGAATGACGTCCCCGTGGTCAACCAGCCTGTCGGGCCGGGGCGACTCGGGCAGCCCGAGAATGGAAAAGTATTCCCGCACCTCAGGCTGCCAGAAGAAGGCCGCGTCCTCTCTGTGCATGATGATCTCGGCGCCGGTTTTCTCCTGCAGGGGGCCATTGCCGCAAACATGATCGGGATGGCCGTGGGTGGCGACAAGATAACGGACGGAGGCGTTGAGTCGGGCGCACCGGTCCAGTATCCGCTCCTCTTCGCCGCCGGGATCGATTATCACCGCCTGTCTGGTTTCCTCGCAGGCGACGATATAACAGCACACCTGCATCATTCCCACGGTCAGTTGTTCTATTCGCATGCGATCATTTTCCCGGCTGTGTGCAAGGCACGTTTGAGGCGGACGGACATGGTATTGAATCGGGTTGTGCTTAACAGTCGCATTTGTTGGGGTCGCAGCCGCCGGGTCCACAGGCGCAGTCTGACCCCAGGGGATTGATTGTTTTCAGATGGGCGGGGGTGGTGGCCGGCAAACGCAGGGCCACGGCCTCGATGATAGCGCTGAACGCGCTGGTCGCCGGAGTGGCGGCGCCGGACGAGAGATAGGGCTCGCCCGTATCGCCCGCGGTGACGACCCGGGGGTCCATGGGCACGCGTCCCAGGAAGGGGAGATCAAACTCGCGGGCAACCTGTTCGCCGCCGCCGGAGCTGAAAATATTCACTGTTTTTTCGCAGTGCGGGCAGACGAAGCCGGACATGTTTTCCACCACTCCGAGGACCGGCATATTGAGCGTCCGGCAGAAATTGATGGACTTCCTGACATCGGCCAGGGCAACGGATTGGGGCGTGGTGACAATCAGGGCATGGACGTTTTTTATGGTCTGCGCGACGGAGAGCGGTTCGTCTCCCGTGCCGGGCGGCGCGTCGACAATGAGATAATCGAGCTCGCCCCAGTCCATGTCGGCCACAAACTGCCGTATGGCCTGTATTTTCAGGGGGCCGCGCCAGATTATGGCTTCATCCCGGTTTTTCATCATATATTCAAGAGATACAACCTTGAGCTTATCGTTGTACATGAGGGTCGGAACAAGATCGCTTGGATTTTTCGGGGGTACCAGGGGATCGGTGAGGTTGAGCATTCTGATGACATCCGGTCCGTGCAGGTCGACATCCATCAGGCCCACCATGAATCCCCTGTCTGCAAGGCCCAGGGCCAGGTTGACCGCGACGGTGGATTTGCCGACCCCGCCCTTGCCGCTCATGACCAGGATTTTGTTTTTGATTTTGCCAAGGGATCTGGTGATGGCGATCTCCTGTTGCGCGAGGGCGGCCTGCGCCCCGGTGTCGCTGCCTTTCTGCGAGGACCCGCAGGAAGATTTCTGTTCGGAACTGCATGATTTGCATGATTCAGACATGGGAATTTCTCCGTATATGAGGCAAATGAATGTAAGGATGGCTGAGTATCAAAGCATACTCTAATTCCGGGAGGCTGAAAAGCAAAGAAAAAATGTCCCGGCCTGTGATCCTGGACCGATTCCCCGGAAAAAGCGGGCGATGCCGGGGAAAATCAGGCAAATATTTTGACAATTATTGGAAATCATGTCAATAATTCAGACGGTCGTGTCTTTTCATGTTCTTCCGTGCCGGGTCAGGCTTAACCACTCAATATTTATCGCCAAGCGGGCATGCTGCAACCGAAATCCCTTCCCTTTCTGGTCATTGTCGCCATTGCTGCGGTCGTCTTTCTACCCGTGTATATTCTCACCTACCTGTATCCTTCCATTGATAAACTGCTGATACAGGATGCGGAAAATCATGCCCGGAACGTGGCCAGTCATTTTCCTTTCATCTGGATGCAGCCGGGGAACATCTTCGCTACCGGGATATTACCCCGGAACTGAAGCAGGAGATAGCCCTGACGGTCAGCAATTTTTCCCTGGAGAAGCTCAAGGTGTTTTCCGCAAACGGGGAGATACTTTTTTCAACGGATTCCGAGGAAATCGGTCAGGTCAACGATCAGGACTATTTCAGAAGTGTCGTCATGCGCGGCAAGAATTTCACCAAGATGGTCCGCAGGGATACCAGAACCCTGGAAGGCCGGACGGTGACGCGGGACGTCATCGAAACGTATGTGCCGATTTTCGGCCGGGACCGGGTGGTCGGGGCCTTTGAAATATATTATGACATTACCGAACTCAGAGAAATGTTCGGCAATATTATCCATCGCTCAACCTTCGTCATATACGGAGTTTCCATTCTGCTGACCACGTCCCTGCTGATCAGCCTGTTTATCCTGTCCAAGAACATATCTGCACGCCTCCGGACCGAGAAGGTCCTTGCCGAACGGGAAGAGGAACTGGAGGACCTGATCGGGCAGCGGACGGCCCAGCTCTCCGCCGCCAACCTGCAGATGGAGGAGGACAGCAGAAAAAGACGAGAAATTGAGCAGGACCTTCGCGTTGCCGAGGAAAGATATCGGGCACTGGTTGAAATGGCCTGGGACGCGATTATTATCGCCGATGCCGACTCAGGCCTCATTACCGACGTCAACAGAAAAGCGACCGAACTTATCGGCCGCAGAGCGCCGGAAATCGTCGGCCGACACCTGCTGTCCCTGCATCCTGTTGATGAAGGGGGCCTGTACGCAGGACTGGTGAAAAACCATTATTCTTCTCCGCCCTCCGATACCCTGCTGTATGTCCAGCACAGCAGCGGGCGCAGAATTCCCGTTGAAATTTCCGCCGCCATCCTCGCCCACGGAGGCCGCAGGATACTCCTGGGCATTTTCCGCGATATGACCCGGAGGATGAAAATCGAGAAGGAACTGCAGAAAGCGGAGCAGCTCAGGACAGCCTCGCTCCTTGCCGGGGGAATAGCACATGATTTTAATAACCTGTTAACCGCAATACAGGCTAATGTTTCCATGGCTCATCAGGAAGCGGCCGGCAGCGGGACCATTGCGAAGCGGCTGGAGGGAATCGAAGAGGCGGTCAATCGGGCCAGGGGAATGACTCGACAGCTGCTGAGCTTCGCCAGGGGAGGGCGGCCGGTCACGAAGCCCGTCCGCCTTGACGCGATTATCAGGGACTCGGCGGCATTCGTTCTGCAAGGCTCCGGGGTCAAGTGTGACTGCGAGATCGCGCCGGATCTGTGGCCGGTCAATGGTGATGCGGATCAGCTCAGCCAGGTGGTCAACAACATTGTCATCAACGCGTCCCAGGCCCTGCAGGGAAGGGGCGTATGCCGGATCCGGGGAGAAAACGTCACAATCCGGGAAGACGACCGGCCGGGCTTGCCCCCGGGCAGATACATCCGGATAGACATCAGGGACGAGGGACCGGGGATACCTGAAGATAAGCTTGACAGGATTTTTGAACCATTTTATACCACCAAACCACAGGGCACCGGACTGGGATTGAGTTCGGCCCATGCCATTGTCCAGCAGCACGGGGGGGGGCAAATCCGGGTCGAGACCAGAGCAGGGGAGGGAACGACCTTTTCCGTTTTTCTCCCCGCGGTTCCCGGCCCGTTTGGGGAAAGCGGAACCGCGAGTGGGGAGGTGGACCTGAAGGGCGCCGGCAGGGTACTGGTCATGGACGATGAGGCCATGATCCGGGACACGGCCGCCAACCAGCTGAATTTTTTCGGGTATGAAGTCGATACCGCCGCAGACGGCGAGACGGCGGTGCGGATGTACAAGGAAGCCCTTGCCGGGCCAAGGCCCTATGCAGCAGTGATCCTGGACCTGACGGTGTCGGGCGGCATGGGAGGGAAAGAAGCGGCCGGGATCCTGCGGGGGATCGATCCGGACGTCCGGATCATCGTCACCAGCGGCTATCATGCCGATCCCGTCATGACCAGTCCCCGGGAGTACGGTTTTGACGGGGCGGTGGCCAAACCGTACCGGATGGACGAACTGGAAAAGGCTGTCAAGGCGGTCCTGGCCGGGAGGGTATGACATTTTTCTCCCTCTGTCTGCAACAACCGGCGGAGAACACATCATGAAAGAAACGAGTGGCCTCGATATGAAAACTGAATGCGACCGGTGCGGGACCTGTTGCGCCAAAGGCGGACCGGCCCTCCATGTCGAAGATATATCCCTGATCAGAAGCGGCTTCCTCTCCATTGACGATCTGGTGACAATCCGGGTGGGAGAAATCGTTCTCCTGTCCGATACGGGAAAGCCGGAGACAACGGAAGTGGAACTGATCAAGATACAGGGACGGGGCGGAGACTGGTGCTGCCGCTTCCTGGATCCGGGCACGCGGACATGTACCGTTTATGAAAACCGGCCTCTGGCCTGCCGCCTTCTGGAATGCTGGAATCCCGATGCCGTTTTGGAGATAAGCGGGAAAAAACTTCTCGACCGTTTTGACATCATTGCCGGGGACGACCCACTGCTTTCGCTGCTCAGGCTCCATGATCAACAGCTTCCCCTGCCGGACATGGTTGAAGTCAGGGTACGGCTGAGTTCCGAAGAGCAGAGGGAAAGTGCGCTTGCCGAACTGCGGCAACAGGTTGAACGGGACCTGCTGTTCAGAGTGCTGGCGGTGGACAAGTTCGCCCTGCCGGTGGAAAGGGAGCTGTTTTATTTCGGCCGGCCGCTTTTTCACCTGCTTGCCCCCCTGGGCGTGGCCGTGACGGAATCGCCCGAAGGGATCACCCTGCACTGTGAGGAGCAGTAGGTTCAGCCTGTTGCCGCAACCTCCGTCCGGCCTGAAATCCTTTCCCTTGCCAATCCGGCGGGGGGGGGGTGCTCCGCGCTGGACAGCGTCAAGCGCCCGGCTGCCATATTTCTCCCCGGGCGGAGCCTGAAAATGTGCATTGCACCCCCGGCGCTGTGGTAATTCGTTGAATATTCCTTTCTTTTTATTATAAGGTATATTTTGTCCGCCGGTGGCGGAATGATGGCCTGCGGTCATCAGCAGGAAATAAACGGCAGAGTCCGGCCCGGTCATGGATGGAATGACGGCCGGAAAGCATCCTGAATGGAGGGCGTCGTGGATCCGTTAAGCCGAAAATTATTGAAGGAACTTGAGGAAATGCAGGAGCGGACCGGTCGTATGCTCAGGAACATGTCCATGTCACGGCTGGTGTCGCTGCAGTCCGGAGGCTGGCAGCCTCCGGCAGACATTTATGAGTCCGAGGCTGAATATTATGTCTACTTTGACCTTGCCGGGGTGGATCCCCAGTCCTTTTCGGTCATCGTTGACGGGCATCAGTTGCGGATCCATGGAAAAAGACAGCTGCCGCCGCACAGATCCATTGCCTGCATTCATCAGCTTGAAATCGAGCTGGGCCCGTTCGACCGAACCGTCACCCTGCCGGGAACCGTGGATATTGATGCTGTCACCTCGTCCTACACCAACGGCATTCTGACGGTCACCCTGCCGAAAAAGGTCAGCAGAGACAAAATCAATATCGAAATCTCCATGGGAGAAAAATAATGGAACAACAGCAGCAGAAGGAAAAACGGATCGATCCGCAAACCCTGCCGATTCCTGACGTTCTGCCTATCCTCCCCTTGCACGGATTCGTCTTTTTCCCCGGCATGGGGTTCCCCCTGCAGATCGCAAGCGTATCTTCCAAACAGCTCATCGATGACGCATTGCTGGCCGACCGGATAATCGCCCTCGTCGCTCACCGGGACGAGAACGCATCAAAGGACAGGCCTGCGGTCGAGGGTGATCTGTACAAGATCGGCGTTGTGGGATACATCCATAAGCTGACCAAGGTGGAAGAGGAATATTACCAGGTCCTGGTCAGCGGGATCAGGAAGATCCAGATTGCCGAATTTGTTCAGACCGAACCCTATCTCCGCGCCAGGGTCGAAGAGGTCCCCATGGAGATCATGGAAGACCAGAAGATCGACGCGCTGATCCTCAACATCCGCACCCAGTTCAACAAGCTGGTCAAACTGACTCAGCTGCCCCCGGAAATGGCCGCCACCATCAATTCCCTGTCCAATCATTTTCATGCCGCCTACATGGTTGTTTCCCAGCTCAACCTGAAGGTGGACGAAGAACAGGAGATGCTTGAAATCAGGGACCTGGAGACCCTGCTCCACAAGACCGCCAGGGAACTGAACAAACGGGTGGAAACGGCCCAGATCAGTCAGAAGCTGCAGGAGTCCTTTAAAAAAGACATGGACGAAAAACAGCGGGAGTTTTTCCTGCGCCAGCAGTTGAACGCCATCAGGAAGGAACTGGGCGAGGGCGAAGACGACAAGGTGGAGGTCAACGAGCTGCGCAAGCGGGTGGAGGAAACCGGACTGAGTCCCGAAGCCCGGCGGGCGGTCGACAAGGAGCTGACCCGGCTTGACCGCATTCCGCCCTCGTCCCCGGAGTACACGGTCTCCCGGAACTATATCGACTGGATCCTTGACCTGCCGTGGACCCTGTCGAGCAAGGATACCCTGGATCTGGACAAGGCCCAGGAGGACCTGGACCGTGATCATTACGGCTTGAAAAAAATCAAGAAACGGATCGTTGAATTCCTCGCCGTCCGCAAGTTGAAGGACGACGTCCATGGACCCATCCTCTGTTTCGTCGGCCCGCCCGGTGTGGGAAAGACATCCCTCGGGCAGTCCATTGCCCGGACGATGAACCGCAAATTCGTCCGGGTCGCACTGGGCGGCGTCCGGGACGAAGCGGAAATTAGGGGCCACAGGCGGACGTACATCGGCGCGCTGCCCGGCCGGGTCATCCAGAGCCTGAAAAAAGCCGGCACCAATAACCCGGTTTTTCTGCTCGACGAGATCGACAAGCTGGGCAGCGATTTCCGCGGCGACCCTTCCTCGGCCCTTCTGGAAGTCCTGGACCCGGAGCAGAACGCCACCTTTACCGATCATTATATCGATATCGAATTCGACCTCTCCAGAGTCATGTTCATCGCCACCGCCAATGTTCTCGATACCATCCCCGGACCCTTGCGCGACAGGATGGAGATCGTTGAACTGTCTGGTTACACGGAGCACGAAAAGGTGGCCATAGCCATGAATCATCTCATCGCCAAGCAGCTGGAGGCGCATGCCCTGAGCAGCGATGACCTGGAAATAGGTGAAGAGGCCATCCGCCACCTGATCCGCTCCTATACCCGGGAGGCCGGGGTTCGGAACCTGGAAAGGGAAATAGCCGCCATATGCAGGGGGGTGGCCAGCAAGATCGCCCGCGGCCGCAATGAAAAAGTCGTCGTTACCGCCGATAACCTGTATGAATTCCTCGGCCCGGTCCGATTTTTTTCCGAAGTCAAGGCCCGCACCTGGGGGCCTGGCCTGGCAACCGGATTGGCCTGGACCCCGGTTGGCGGGGAGATCCTCTTCATCGAGACCTCGATGATGAAAGGGAAGGGCGGCTTGACCCTGACCGGCAAGCTGGGGGACGTGATGAAGGAGTCGGCCACGGCCGCCCTGACTTATATCCGCTCCCATGCCAGTGATCTGAACATAGATGACAACCTGTTCGGCAATATCGACCTCCACGTCCATGTTCCCGAGGGGGCGATACCCAAGGACGGCCCGTCGGCCGGGGTGGCGATGGTCTGCTCCCTTGTATCCGTCATCACCGGGAAAACCATACGTCCTGACGTGGCCATGACCGGCGAGATCACCCTTCGCGGCGACGTCCTGCCGGTCGGCGGCATAGGGGAAAAGGTCCTGGCGGCCCTGCGGGCCGATATCCGTGAAATCATCCTGCCGGTGCTGAACGAGAAGGACGTCCTCGAAATTCAGGAAGATGTCCGGCAGGGAATCATCTTTCATTACGCGCATACCATCAGTGACGTCCTGCGGACGGCACTTGAGCAGAAGGCGACCGAGTGATGCTGGGCTGGTTCAAGAAACGGCGGAAAAAGGAGGAGCAGGAGCAGGGTCCTGTCCGGGAAGAGCAACGGGAAGGCAGCTCTGACGGCGCCGCCCCTTCGCACGGGGATACAGGGCAGGTGGCGGAAGAGCCCGCCGTGTCAGCCCCGGCGCGCAGCGAAGGCGATGACATCCAATCCGGGGAAATCCCGGTCCCAACGGAACAAAGCAGGACAACACCGGAGCCCGCAAATTCGGTCAAAACTCCCGTTCGGGAACCGGAGCGCAAGAATGAGGGGACCTCCCTGTTCAGCCGCCTGCAGAAACGGTTGAGCAAGATAAGGAAGTCCCTGGTTTATCGCCTTGATTCGCTTTTTCTCGGCAAAAAGGAAATCGATCAGGACCTGTTTGATGAACTGGAGGAAATTCTCATCACCGCGGACCTGGGGGTGGCAACCACCCACGAGCTGCTGGACGACGTGAAAAAGGAGGTCAGGCGCCAGGAACTGAAGGACCCGCGGGCCCTGAAGGCGGTCCTGAAAGAGCAGATACTCGCCTATCTTCTCGAGTCGGACAAGCCGGGAGAGCTGGTCATGCCCGAATCGGGGCCCTTCGTGATCATGGTGGTCGGCGTCAACGGCGTGGGCAAGACGACCAGCATCGGCAAAATCGCCGCCAAATTCGCCCGCTCGGGCAGCTCGGTTCTTCTTGTCGCCGCGGACACCTTCAGGGCCGCAGCCATTGACCAGCTGAAAATCTGGGCCGAACGCTGCGGCGCGGACATAGTCGCCCAGAAGCAGGGCGCCGATCCGTCCGCCGTTGTCTACGATGCCATCGAGTACGGCAGACACAGAAACGTCGATGTCATCATCGTCGATACCGCCGGCCGGCTTCATACCCAGGTCAACCTGATGGAGGAACTGAAAAAGATCAAGCGGGTGATCGGCAAGAAACTGGCGGGGGCCCCGCACGAGGTGATGCTGATCATCGATGCGACGACCGGCCAGAATGGTATTTCCCAGGCCAAACTTTTCAATGAGGCCGTCGAAATAACCGGTTTGACCCTGACGAAGCTCGACGGCACCGCCAAGGGAGGAATTATTGTCAATATCTGCCGGGAGCTTGGCATTCCTGTGCGTTTCATCGGTATCGGCGAAAAAATAGACGACCTCCGCGACTTCGATCCGCGAGAGTTCGTTGATGCCCTGTTTGCCGGTTCCCCGGCCGACAGTGCGCCCGACTGATAGAAAGCCGCGGCCATTCCACCTTGTCCTGGTTCATCCATGCAATACAGGTATCATAATCAACCCGGCTGCGGGGGCTGCCTGCTCGTCGTTGCCCTTATTCTCCTCGCCACCGGCGGCGCCCCGGCCCTGCTGAATTTTTTCGGTTTTATTCTGTTCGCCGGACTGTTCGGCTTTCTGCTCCTGCTGGCCGCTTTCTGGGGGTTCAGCTATTATGTGCAGAGCCGGATCAGCAGGTACGAGGCCTCCCAGACCGAAACCCACAACCGTTTCGTCTATCTGCTGGTCAATATCCTGGTCAGAATCGCCCAGGCCGACGGTCATTTCACCAAGGCCGAACTGCAGACCATCCTCAATTTTTTTCAGTACAACCTGCGCTACACCCAGGATCAGATGTACTGGGTCAAACAGCTTGTCAAGGAAGCGCGGGATGCCGAGGTCAGCATGGATGAGCTGCTGCTCGAGTTCAGGAACTCCTTTGCCTATGAGCCCCGTCTGATTCTGCTCGAGCTGATTTATCAGATCATCCATACCAAGCAGCCGCCGCCCGAAACCGAAATCCGTCAGGCCAGGACCATTGCCGCGTTTTTCCATATCACAGCCTATGATCAGCGGACCATCGAGGCCAAGTACATGTACCGGCAGCAGCGGGAGTTCGGAACAGGCGCGGGGGCCGAGGACCAGTATTATGCCGTTTTAGGCCTTGAACCGGGTGCGGATTTTGCAGTGATTAAAAAAGCGTACCGAAAATTGAGCATGCAATACCACCCGGACAAGGTCAGTCATCTCGGGGAGGAGTTCCAGAGGGTTGCCGAAGAAAAAATGAAGGAAATCAACATGGCCTATGATTACTTTAAAAAGAAATTTAACAACGTATAGCTTGTTGTTGTATTTCTGTGACTTATTGAAAGTATCAATTGAAAGGAAATAAGTTATGACCGTTGCCGGAAAAATGAAGCAGTTCGCCGAACGATCCTCCTGGATCCGGAAAATGTTCGCGGAGGGCGCCAAAATGAAGGCGCAGTACGGAGCGGACAACGTCTTTGACTTCAGCCTCGGCAATCCCGACGTGCCTCCGCCGCCGAGGTTTTTCGAGGTGTTGCGGGAACTGGCTGCCGATGACAAGCCCGGCGCCCACGGCTACATGCCCAACGGCGGCTTTCCCTATGTCCGGGAGGCCCTGGCCCGGCGGCTGTCCGCCGAGCAGGAGATCGACCTCGACCAGGGTGAAGTGCTCATGACCTGCGGTGCTGCCGGCGCCATCAACCTGGTAATGAAAGCCCTGCTTGATCCGGGGGACGAGGTGATCATCCTTTCCCCGTTTTTTGTGGAATATGAATTTTATATCGACAACCATGGCGGCAAGAGCAGAATTGTTGCCACTGACAACGAGTTCAACCTCGATCTGCGGGGAATCGAAGGGGCCCTGAACGAAAAAACCAAGATTGTCCTGATCAACAGTCCCAACAATCCCACCGGGCAGATATATTCCCGGGAGTCGATCCAGCGGCTCGGACGTTTGCTGGAGCGTTTCTCCGAGAAGTTGTGTTCAACCATTTACCTCGTCGCCGACGAGCCCTACCGCAAGATTGTCTATGACGGCTGCGAGGTGCCGTCGGTCATGGCGGCTTCAAGGAATTCGATCATTGTCTCTTCCTATTCCAAGGACCTGTCGCTGCCCGGCGAGCGGATCGGATACCTGGCCGTCCACCCTGAGATCAAACAGAAGCAGCAGCTGCTTGATGTGCTGACCCTGGCCAACAGGATCCTCGGCTTTGTCAATGCGCCGGCGCTGATGCAGAGGGTGGTGGAGCAGCTGCAGGACGTGACCGTGGACACGGGGGTGTATGCCCGCAGGAGGGAGACATTCTGCGCCGTTCTCGACGCGGCCGGGTTTGCCTATACAAAGCCCAAGGGGGCCTTCTATATTTTTCCCAAGGTCCCCGGCGATGACGTGGAATTCTGTACCATCCTGCAGCAGGAAAAAATTCTGGCCGTCCCCGGCCGGGGCTTCGGCGCCCCCGGTTTCATCCGCCTGGCCTTTTGTGTGGATGATTCGGTGATTGAGCGTTCGGCGGATGCCTTCAAAAGGGCGATGGCCAGGGCCAGGGGATGATGCGCAGGCGCGGGTCGTACCTCACGGCTTAGTTCCCTGCCTTTCCTGCCCCGATGCGGGGCTCAGGGCAGAGCGGCCGCCTCCATTTCCAGTTTTTCGGCCTTTTTGGCCAGGGCGTCAGCCCGGTGGACGAGTTGCCGCGCCTCGCTCTCCATGACCGCGGCCCAGCGGCGATATTTTCTTTTCACCTTCCGGATCGCGCTTCGTGAGCGGAGATGCTGCGCTTCCCGCAGGAGGCTGACCGCTTCATGCCTGGCGGCGGCCTCCTCGGCCCGGTAGCGGGCGGCTTGCCCTTCGAGGAGCCGCCGGCTTTTTTGCGCATCGGCCGCCCGGGCTGCCTCAGGCGGCCGGGCGTGGCGCTTCACCTGTTGCCGGGGAACGGGACGGATGTCCAGGATTTCGACCCCTTCGGAGGGCGGATAATCCGTGATGTTGAGGACCCCCTGCTCATCCTTCCAGGTGTAATTGTATACCCCGGCATGGCCTGCGCCATACACCAGGAGCGACAGGACGATCAGCCAGGCGAATATGCAGCGCATGCTCTTGGCCTCCCTTGCCGGAATCCGGCTTTAGCTCTTATCGGCCCTTCTTATCACATCACAGAGGTCAAGGGCCAGGGAGCCGATTTCCTTGTTGTCTTCACCCTCGACCATGATCCGGATCACCGGCTCCGTCCCCGATGGGCGTACCAGTATCCTGCCCCGGCTGCCGAGTTTTCTTTCGGCCCTGGCCAGGGCCTGGGGAAAGCCCTGGATCTGATCCGGGGCAACCTGGGCGGACATGCGGACGTTTTCCAGTACCTGGGGGTAGGCCGTCATGATTTTGCTCAACTCGGACAGGGGCTTGTTTCTCTTGATCATCACGGCCAGGAGCTGCAGGGCCGCCAGAGTCCCGTCTCCGGTGGTGTTGTGGTCGAGGAAGATCAGGTGGCCGGACTGCTCGCCGCCGAAATTGTAGCCTTTGCTCCGCATGGCTTCAACGACGTACCGGTCGCCGACCCTGGTGCGGACCAGCTTGCCCCCCATTTTTCCCATTGCCTCTTCCAGGCCCATGTTGCTCATCACCGTGGTCACGAGCGTTTTTTTCCTGAGCTTGCGGCCGGCAAGCAGCTCCCTGGCGCAGATGGCCATGATGTGGTCGCCGTCCACGATCCGGCCCCGTTCATCACAGACAATGAGCCGGTCTCCGTCGCCGTCCAGGGCGAGCCCTATGTCGGCGCCGACTTCTTTGACCTTGGCGGCTATGACCTCGGGGTGCAGGGCGCCGCAGCGGGAGTTGATATTCTTGCCGTCCGGGTCAACCCCGATGGCGGTGACCCTGGCGCCGAGTTCGGCAAAAACATGCGGGGCGACCTTGTATGTTGCCCCGTGGGCGCAGTCAAGCACGATGTGGAAATCATCCAGGGTGTATTTGCGCGGGAACGTATTCTTTAAGAAGACAATGTAGCGGCCCTTGGAGTCATCGATGCGCGCCGCTTTTCCCACTTCGTCGGCCACCGGCCGCAGCGCTTCCATTTTCTGGGAAAAGATCAGCTCCTCGATTTCCGCTTCCATCTCGTCCGGGAGCTTGAAGCCGTCGCCGGAGAATATCTTGATGCCGTTGTCCTGGAAGGGGTTATGGGAGGCGGAAATCACCACGCCCGCATCGGCCCGCATGGAGGTGGTGATAAAAGCGATGCCGGGAGTCGGCAGCGGCCCCACCAGCAGGACATTGACACCCATGGAACAAATTCCGGCGGCCAGGGCGTTTTCGATCATATAGCCCGACAGGCGGGTGTCCTTGCCGATGACGATATGGTGGTCCCTGCTCTGGTTTTTCACCAGGAAGGCAATGGCCCGGCCGATCTGCATGGCAATTTCGGTGGTCATCGGATGAATATTGGCAATGCCCCGGACCCCGTCGGTCCCGAACAGTTTTCGTGATCCTGCATTCATGGCGCTTGACTCTGGGCAAATGATTGACGGATGCTGTGTCCTGTTACTTTTCCGAATCCTTCGGGCCGTCAGCAACGGTGACGACCACTTCCGGCGGCTCGACCTCGATAATTTTCACCGGATCGTGGCCGGGCACGGTGACCCCGGTGACGTTGACCTTTACCGTTTGCGGCCACTCACCATTCTTTACCGGGGCTGAGGTGCGGAAGAGCATGGAAAGCTCCGGTGTTTCCTTGATCAGGTTGACCGGAATGGCGGCCTTGACCGTTACCGAACTCGGCTTGACGGTGACCGGCACCTGCGCGTCGCGGGCGTTGACAAGGATATTCTTGACCGTTCGCTCTTCCATCACTTCCCGTACCTCGAGCCGGGCCGAAACGACCGTCTCCCCCAAAAGCTCGAACAGGTCGGGCTCAAGATTGAGATGGATCTGCATGGTGGTTGTATGATTGAGGCCGTCCAGATTGATGACATAGGTGGAAATTTCATATCCTTTTTCCAACACGGTCTTGGGGCCGGATATGAGGAGGTGGTCCGGATCGAGTTGTATCTGCCGAAGCTCGTAGCCCTTGGCGGGCTTCCCCTCGGTGACCGCCTTGATGGAAAATTTTTTCTGGATGAGCTGGTCGAGCTGGAGGGTAATGTTGGTCGGCTGGAGCCTTTGCACGGTGACGCCCTTGGGAAAAGGAACCGATCGCTCATCATTTCGAATCACAATGGTCCCCGGCAGGGCCGTTGAAAGATCCACCGGCCGGGTGATGTTCCGGTTGCGGATATCCTGGATCATGCTGCGGGGACCGCGGATCGAAACTTCGATCTCACTTTTGTACTGATTGGAAATAATGAGGTTTTTGGGGAGATTGATGATCTCGATGGGGACCTGCATGTTGATGTCGACCTGGTCCTCGCCGACGACAAAATACCAGAGCATGACCGCCAGGCAAAGCGAGACGACCTTCAGCATCCAGTTATCGGTCTTGTTTCTGAACAATCGTATTTTCTTCATCATGTGCGGTGAAACTTGCCCAGCCAGCTCCTCCACGAGTATCCCGGCATGATGTTGTTGACGAATATTTTATGCAGAGCGCTTGCCACAGACTCTTCGTCCCGGTACGTTTTAATGGTGCCGTTCTCGACCAGCGATATTTCCTGGGTCTCTTCGGAAACGACAAGGATGACCGCGTCGGTTTCCTCCGAGAGCCCCAGCGCGGCGCGGTGCCTGGTGCCGTATCGTTTGGCGATGTGGGCGTTCTGGGACAGGGGCAGGAGACAGCCGGCCGAGAGAATCCTGCCGTTGTAGACGACCACCGCGCCGTCATGAATGGGAGACGTGGGCAGAAAAATCGATATCAGCAGTTCCCTGGTCAGCTTGGCGTCGATGGAGTGACCGGATTCAATGTAATCGCGGAGCCCGGTTTCCCGTTCAATGACGATCAGCGCCCCGATCCGTTTTTTTGCCATATGGCTCGCCGCCTTGACTATTTCATTGAGGTCATGCAGGACGATATCCTGCTGTTTCTGAAAGGGTGTCTTGCCGACCTGGGTCAGGACCCGGCGAATGTCGCGCTGGAAGACAATGATGATGATGAGAAAGATGGAATTCAGGAAGGTGCGGAGGATCCAGTGCAGGGTGAGGAGGTCAAGCTGCCGGGCGATGAAATAGATGATGGTGATGACGATGATGCCGATGAGCATCTGCACCGCCCTGGTGCCCCGGATAAGCAGTATGATGCGATATATGATGATTGTGACAATCAATATATCGACTATATCCTGCCATCTGAGTGTGCTGATGAAGTTGACCATCGTCGCGGAAGCCGGCAAAAAAATTACTGTAGCTGATTTATTTCTTTAAATTTAGCATGTTAAATTCCAATTGAACAGAAAAATAAAAATAATTACCAAAAAATGAGGGACTGGAAAATTTTCTCCCACATGGTTATATAAATACATTTTTCCCGCCGCTCCCTGAAGTGAAGGGAAATAAATCGAAATTTTTGGATACAACGGGCCATGGCGATAGACAGGTTTGGAGAAATTCCCATCATGACCGATCCGGAAGAACCGGGCGGGGGAGGTGAGGAAAGTAGGGCAGGCAGGGAGACCGGGGAGCGGGAATCGTCGGATCACCAGGCTGGACGGCCGCTCCCGGACAGGGAAAAAGCGGACGACGATGCCGCTCCCCGGCACCCCCGCCGGGACGGCAGGAAAAAAAAACAGCGGCAGCCCACGCTGTTCAGGCCGTTCCGCTGGCTGCTCGTGCCCCTGATCGGCGTGTTGCTGTACGGCGTCGGCGGATATTTTCTGGTGCCGGCGCTGATAAAAGGGCCGATGGCCGGAATGTTGGCCGAGCGGCTGGAACGGCCGGTTGCGGTGAAGAGAATAGTCTTTGCCCCGTTTACCCTGGATCTCTATCTGGAGGAAGTGATCATCGGCGTGCTGCGGGGGAACACAGGCAGGAGCAGGGACTTTCTCTCCTGCGATGCGGTCCGGTGCAGCCTGGGACTTGAACGAATCTTCCGGGGGAAGCTGCTCTGCGACAGGATCGCCCTGGAAGGGTTGAACCTGCAAGTCAGGCGGGATGCGGCCGGCTTCACCGACTTGAATGATGTCCTCAATATTTTCGGCCTCCAGATCAACAGGGAATCGGGAACCGTCTGGCCGGCCTGGCTTGAAGCCGGAGAGCTCGATGTTCGCGGCGGGACAATCGTTTTTCAGGATGACCTCATCAACAGGCAGTACCTGGTGGAGCAACTGGAACTGTACCTGCCGCCCGGCGGGGCGGACAGCTATGGAAGCGGCAGGCTGCCGAAAATCAGCGCCCTGGTCAACGGCAGCCCGGTGCAGGCCGAGGCTGTCAGGACGGAAAACGGGGAGGGAAAACCGGAAATAAGTCTTTCCCTTTGCAGCAGCGAGGTGGAGCTGGGCAGCTATCTTGATTATGTGGCTGTGCCGCGGCAGGAAGGCGATTTCAGGTTGAGCGGCGGACAGGCCGATATCGAGTTGAAAATTGTGTTTCCCCGGGCGCCGGAAGGGGGAGAGAGATTTGTCGTCGGCGGCCGCGCAGCGGTGACGGGCCTGCAGTTTGTCGACCGGGAAGACAGACCGTTTTTCGCGGCGCCGCGGGTCGACTGCACATTTGCCTTCATCCCTTCGGCCGGCCGGTTCCTTTTGCATGATGTCGGCATTTCCGAGCCGCTCCTGGTAATCCACGATGGGGCGGAGAAAACCGGGGACCACCAAATCGGCAGGGTGTTCGGGATCATCGATGCCGCCCTGCTGTCGTCGGACAGATTCCTGGTGACGCAACTGCATGCCGAGGACGGCACCATGCGTTTGGCTTCGACTCCGTCGGGGGGGGCGGCCACAACATTAAGCAAAGTCGAATTCACCCTGCAGGCTGCGCCGGAAGCGGAAAAGGTCCGGAAGGATTCCGGCCCGGCACAGTTCTCCTTCCGCGCCGTTGCCGGAGAGGAAGGAAGCGAAACCAGGCTGACCGCCGAGGGAGAGATCCTGCCGGGGGGCGCGGGCAGAGGCAGTTTTTCCGCCGACCGTTTCGACTTCCAACGCCATGGGGATGTTCTGCCGTCAACAGGTTTGCGCCTTGACCGGGGGATCGGGGGCATCAGTTTTGCTTTTGACCTGACGTCAGGAGACGAGGCGGGAGGCGGAGAACAGCACACGTCCCTGCAGTTGGGGGAGGGCAGACTGGATGTTGAGCAATACTCGGTCAGTGCCGGCAGCAAGAATATCGCGGCCGGAGAACGGCTGCGCTGCGAGAATTTTCAGATCGATGAAGCAGCCCACCGTTTCGGCTGCGGTACCCTGAAACTGGTCAACAGTGAAATTTTTTCGCTGCCGGCCCTGTCGCCGGTACCCGATCCCCCGACCGGCGCTAAACGGGAGACGCAATTGGTCGTCGACAATCTGCGCATCAGCGGCTCAAGGCTGCACGCTCCATTCCTGGCACCCATCTGCGGGGCGGAGAGCGACCTGGCCGTCGACAACTTCAATTTGCGGGCCGACCATCTCGGGGGCGGCGGGGACGGGAACAATATAGCCGCCTCGGCCGCCTTCGGCTCCCGGGGGGAAGTACAGGTTGCCGGAAGATATTCCCCGATCGAGCGAACCGGCAGCCTGGAGATCAACCTGCGGCATATCGACTTCCGCCTGTTCGATCCCTGTCTGTCCGCCGTTGTTGTTCCGCCGATCAAACAGGGAACCCTGCATATTCAGGGCAACCTTGCCATGCCCGCAGGCGAATTTTCCGGCCAGGCATGGATGAACGACATGGAGGCCGGCGAACAGGGCGGTCCGCTGGTGCAATGGCAGTTGGCGACATCGGACAGGGTTGTGCTGCGGACCAGCCCCCGTCATCTCGACCTGGGAGAGATCATGGTCCGTAAGCCGGTTGTTGCCGCCGGATTGAGTGACGGGGGAGACGTCCTGACCAGATTTTTCCATCCCGGCAAACTTTCCTTTGCCGGTGTCTCCATCGACAAGGTCAGTGTCGAGGACGGCCGTTTCACCCTTCCCTGGCCGGTCCTGCTGCCCGGCTACCAACCTGAGCTGACCGGGATAAACGGCGCAATTGCTTCCCCGGGAGAGGAGGTCATGCCCTTTTCCTTCCGGGGCCGAATGAACGGAGTCGGGGCGTTCACCATTGACGGGGAAACGGAAACGGAAAAGGTGCGCAGCTATTCCCTGGAAGCGAAGGATGTCCGGCTGGCGTCCTTCGAGGATTTTTTCCGTCAGGAGCTTGGCCTGGCGGTCAACGAAGCCGATGCGGCCTGGACCCAGTCCATGAGCCGTTCCGGGGAAGAAACCGAGATCGCCGCGACCCTGCGCATTTCCGGGGTAAAGCCGGAGACGGACTCCCCCTTCCTGCGGGTTCTGGCCCTGTTTATTGACGACCGGCGGCAGCTGGCGATGACGATGCGCGAAAATCCTCCCGCGGACGGGGAAGGAACGTTTCTCTTCCACCAGCTCCGGAACCGGCTGCGGCACCAGGCCGTCCGGGCCGATATAGCACCGCAGCTTGTGGTCCGGGAGCACCTGCCGGAACTGGACCTTCCCGATCATGTTGCCTTTGCACCCGGCTCGTCGCTCCCCGAGGAGCCTGGGGTGCTCGCCGGCTACGGAGAACTGCTGGCCCGCCGGCCTTTTCTGCGGCTGCGGCTGCAGCCCGTTGTCAGCGATGAGCTCGATGCGGAGGCCTTGCAGGATGTCTTGCAGCAGGAGGCGGATCTGCGGCGGGAAGAGGAGAACAGGAGGCGGGCCCTGGAAAGGATGAGACTGGAGGAAAGGGAAATAGAGCGGCTGGCGGCGATAAGGGAGGGAAGAGCTTCGGTGGAGACCGAGGAGATCGATCCGGCGGAACTGGCCCGTGACCTGGATCCGCTTCCCTTTGTCCGGGTGGCGGTAAGCGGGGAGGCGCTGCGGGAGCTCGAAGGAAAACGGGCACTCGCCGTGCGGGATTATCTGGTGGACACCCTTTCGGTCCGAGCGGACAGAATTGACGTCGCCGAACCGGCGGGAAAAGGGTCTCCGCGGGTGCAATTGATCCTGGAGCCTCATATCCCCTCCGGGAACACCAAATGAACGGTTCATGATGATAGCCGATCTGATCAGGGCAACAAGAACAGTCCGCAGGTACCGCGAGGACCTGGCAATAGGCGACGCGGTCCTGCGCGGCCTGGTCGATCTTGCCAGGCTGGGCGGATCCGCCGGCAACAGGCAGCCGCTGCGATACACGATCGTCACCGATCAACGTTTGCGGGAGCAGGTGTTTCCCTGCCTCGGCTGGGCCGGTTACCTGCGTGACTGGCCCGGGCCGGCGGAGGGGGAGCGTCCGGCGGCCTATATTGTCTGTCTGCTCGACCGCGACAGGAGCGGAGCAGCGGAAAAGCATGCCCATATCGATCTCGGCATCGCAACCCAGAATCTGCTCCTGGGCGCCGCCGAACAAGGGATCTACGGTTGCAGGATCGCCTCCGTGGCCCCGGCAATCAAAAGAGTTCTGGGGGTGGATGAGCGCTATGGGTTTCTGCTTGTCGTGGCCCTCGGCTACCCGGCTGAACAGGTCGTGCTGGAAGAAGGGGGCGGAGACGACCCCGTCCGCTACTGGCGGGACAAAAACGGCGTCCACCATGTGCCTAAAAGGCGGCTGGACGATGTTCTTCTTCTCCCCGGCAAAACGGCCGGCGAATAACCTGCGCCATGTTGCGCCCCCCCTACACCAGATACGACCGCCTTGCCGTCTATTACCTTGACCGGCGCGACGTGCCGTCTGTCGATGATCCCGATTTTATCGGCTGCTGGGTCGAAGACGATGCGGCTATTCTGTTTTTTCACCGTCCCAAGGATGACCTGGTCAACGACCTGTGCCGCACAACCGATGCCAGGCTAATCTACAGGGCCGACCTCGACTATCGGGACTGGGAGGCGGGCGTCACCATAGGATCCTTCGCCACCGGCTTCCTGCTTGTCCGGCCTGTGTGGGAGGCAGCGGGGCAGGCCGCCGGTCCCGGAGAAATCATTCTTGATCCCAGCGTTATTTTCGGCAGCGGCTTTCACGCCACAACCCGTCTGTGCCTGGAAACCCTGGAACGTGTTCTGACGGCAACGGACGAAACAATCGGCTCGGTCATCGATCTGGGCACCGGAACCGGCCTCCTGGCAATTGCCGCCGCCAAGCTCGGCGCCGCTCACGTGACGGCGGTGGATGTCAATCCCCTGGCCTGCAAGGTCGCCAGGCGCAACGTCGAACTCAACTCCTGCGGCTCGCGGGTGGAAGTTGTCCAGCTTGATGTGGGCGGGGTGTTGCCTGACCTGCGGGGGTACGATCTGGTCGTGGCCAACCTCTACAAAGGACTGCTGCTCAGACTTTTTGCCGAGCCGCGATTCTGGCTGGCGAAAATGTACATGATCTCGGGATTTATCGCCGCCATGGAAGGGGAGCTCCTTGCCGGCCTGCCGGCGGACAGGCTGCAGGTGCAGCTGCGCGGCGCCAGGGAAATGTGGCGGCTGTGGCTGCTGCGCAACAGACGGCAGGAGATATAGTCCATGGAACTGTCCCGCCATACGCTGCTTGTCATTGAATGGCTCGGTCTGTTGTCCATGGCGACCTTTGTCGGCAGTCTGCTCGCCATTCCCTGGATCATCGCCCGGCTGCCCGCCAAATATTTCATTCAGCACCGGGAGAAAGTTGAGGAGCGCCACAAACGGCACCCGTTGATGGCGAAGATGATTTTTATCACGAGAAACACCATCGGTTTTGCCTTTCTCCTGGCCGGGTTCGCCATGCTGCTGTTGCCAGGACAGGGAGTAATAACCATCATTATCGGCCTTTCATTCATGGATTTCCCCAAAAAACATGAGGTGGTGGATTTCCTCGTTCGTCGGCCCCGGGTGAAGCGGTTCCTCAACTGGATACGCAGGAAAGAAAAGAAGCCCCCTTTTCAGTTTTAGCGAGCCCGGACAGCGCGACAAATTACCACATTCCCGATGAAGGCGGAGCATGGTAAAAACCACGTTCTGAATGGATATTCATTTTCTGTTCGCAACGAACCGGATATTCAATGATAATGTGATGTCAACCATGGATCAGAACAGCAAGTCAAACTTTCTCGACAGGATTCGGCACCTCATTAATCCGCTCCACGTTTACTCATGACTAGCATAACGAAAAATCAAGCAGATAGGTGCGGGCAAAATTGGTGGAAATTTACTCCTGCAATCAATCGGCTTGAGGTTTATGGTAGTCTCCTCATTCGTCCCCGCCATCGGCG
>Ga0129302_1000214_pt1 | contig 42872 bp, 33 predicted proteins | sample BlaSprsedimmetaG_FD_94476 | JGI IMG/M metagenome (GOLD analysis project Ga0129302, IMG submission 94476) | Hot spring sediment bacterial and archeal communities from California, USA to study Microbial Dark Matter (Phase II) - Blank Spring... | ecosystem: Environmental > Aquatic > Thermal springs...
AGCGGTGTCATTAGGGAATGAGCCTCGGTTTTTGGTCACTTTACGCAGTGACATGTTCAACGATTCGATGGCATTGGTCGTGTAAATGACCTTGCGGATATCTTGAGGGTAGGCAAAGAACGGAGTGATTCGCTCCCAGTTGCGCCGCCAGGACGGGGTGGGCTTGTTGCGCTTTGTGCGGCACTCGCCTCCTTTCTCGCGTCGGAGCCTTTGCCGCGATCGGCTTTATGGACCATCGGGAGTATCGTAAAATGCGGGACGTAAGAAGGGCCGGTATGGGGTTGCGGGACCCACTCCCGCACAGGTGAGGTTGTTGTTTTCAATTGAACGACAAACTCAGTCCGGGCGCGGGCAAGCGCGGCGGAAAAGCAGAAAGGGAGGAGCATTATGTACATCGTGACGAATCGTATTGTGGATGAAAGCAAACATTCTGAGCAGGAGGCTTTCGGCAAAATCCCCGCCGCCGGCCCCAATCAATTGCGCCTGGCTGAAGTTACCCGCAAGGGGGAAGCCTGGCATGTCGATGTTTTGCCGGATCTGCTTACTTCCCCGATGGCGACCAGCGTTGGACTTGACCCCGGCAAAACCTATCCCGCCAGCGCCTATGCGGCGCGCAAGCTTCTGGAGCGCTGTTCCGGCCATGGCGGGTCGGCAAAATCACCCACGGCCGGCAAGAATCTGTTGTTGTTTGTGCATGGCTACAACAACGATATGACCGCTGTGCTGAACCGGGCCGAACAGCTTGAGACGAATTATGGCGTGGAGGTGGTCTGCTTCAGCTGGCCGGCGAACGGCGGCGGACTGCACGGCCTACTGAGCTACAAGAGCGACAAACGCGATGCGCTGGCGTCCATCGGCGCCTTGGACCGGGTGCTGGAAAAAATGGAGGAATTGCTCAAGGAGTTCAACAATCAGTATGTGGCCGAGCTGGAAGCCAAAGCCGAAAAAAAATTCGCCGATAATGCGGAAGCCTGGGATCGCTACTTTGCCAAAGAGGTCCACAAGCGCTGTCCGTTCACCGTAAATCTTATGCTGCACAGTATGGGTAATTACCTGTTCAAGCATTTGCTTGAGAGCTCCACCTACAGCGCGGACCATCTGTTGTTCGATAACGTGGTGATGGTGGCCGCGGACACCAACAACAAGGATCATGCCGCCTGGGTGGACAGGATTCAGTGTCGTAACCGCGTGTATATCACGATCAATGAAAGAGACAGCGCGCTAAAGGCCTCGCGCATGAAAATGGGCGAGAAACAGCAGGCGCGGCTCGGGCATTATCTGAGAAAACTTGATTCCAGAGTGGCCACCTATGTTGATTTCACAAATCAGCCGCATGTCGGTGATTCCCATGCTTACTTTGAAGGTTCCGCGCTCGCCAACCAGAAGGTTGAGACGTTTTTCAGGACTGTATTGAACGGCGGAATCGGGGAAAACCCGGCTCGCTTTGATTTTGCTCGAAATGTCTATCGCTTGTGAACCCCAGCCGACAGGGCCGCGCCATCACGGTAGAGGCGCGGCGGCGCTAAGTGGGAAAAGTTCAGGGGGCGGCTGCCGGAGGTCGGATATTCGACTGGTTGGGCCGTGGTCAGGTACCTGGAAATGCGATTGAGGTTCCCGACAGCAGTCGGACCGGGCCCCGGGCCGGTCGCGGCGCCGGGGCGTGCGCGGCGGGCAGAGCGCGGAGAAAGATGTCGGTAACCTTCTCCCAGGTAAAATCCGCAGCCTGAAGCCGGCAGTCCCGGCGCTTGAGTTTGAGACAGTCGAGGGCGGCCTGGCGGAGATCGTGGCTGAGAAAACCGGTAATCCCGGGCTTGACGATAGCGGCCGGACCGGTCACCGGATAGGCGGCGATCGGCAGGCCGCAGGCCATGGCCTCGAGCATGACGACCCCGAAGGTATCGGTTTTCGAGGGAAAAACAAAAACATCGCCGCCGGCTACATGTCGGGCCAATTTCTCACCCTCTTTGAAACCGCAGAAGATTGTTCCGGGATAGTTTTTTTCAAGCCGGGCCCGATCGGGGTGGCCGCCGTTATCACCATGGTTATCCTGGGCAGCGGCGCGACCCTAAAGGTCTCAAGCGATATTTCCCGACTGGGCAGTAACCTTCTATATGTGCGCATGGGCCAGTTCATGCGCGGGATGGGCGGCGCTAGCACCAGCGCCCCGGCCTTTGTCGCCGCCGATGTCACGGCCATTGAAAACAGCGTTCCCGGGCTGTTGGCGGTGGCGCCGACGGCGACGGCCACGGCGCAGGCGATTGTCGGCGGCGCCAACTGGTCGACTTCGATTACCGGGACCTCCAACGCCTTTTTCACCGCGCAGGATTGGCAGCTCAAGGAGGGGCGGGTTTTCATGGAAACTGAAATGAAAGCCGGGAAGAGCGTCTGTCTGCTGGGCCGAACGGTGCGCCAGTCTCTTTTCGGTAATGAAGCGGCGGTCGGTCGGGTGATCCGTCTGGGAAAAATTTCCTTCAAGGTGATAGGCGAGCTGCAGGCCAAGGGACAATCCACTTTCGGTAATGATCAGGATGATATCGTGGTTATTCCTTTGCGTACGCTGCAGCGCCGAATCATCGGTAATAGCGACGTGAAGTCGATCATCGTGGCCGTCCGCGACGGCGTCGCCACGGAAACCGTCAAATATGATATCGAAAGTCTGATGCGTGAACGACGGCATATCACGGAGAGGCGGGATGACGATTTTAATGTGCGCGACATGAAGGAAATCATTGATACCCTGACCGGAACGACGACGGTCATGACCGCGTTGCTGAGCGCCGTGGCCGGCGTCAGCCTGCTGGTGGGCGGCATCGGCATCATGAATATTATGATGGTTTCGGTGACCGAAAGAACCCGAGAAATCGGCATTCGTCTGGCTATCGGCGCCCTGGAACGGAATGTGTTGCTCCAGTTTCTGGTGGAGGCCGTGGTGCTCGCCTGTTTCGGCGGCCTGATCGGCATCGTTGTGGGTTTGGTCGCCGCCGGTCTCGGCTCCCGCCTGATCGGCGTGCCCTTTGTTTTGCGAACCGGAGTCGTGGCCGCGGCCTTTTTCTTTTCCGGAGCCGTAGGGGTGGCTTTTGGTTATTTCCCCGCCCGGAAAGCCGCGCACCTGAATCCTATTGATGCATTGCGCTATGAATAAACCGCTTGCGGATGTTTCCGGTGCCCGCCGCAGGTCGAAAATCATAGCCGGGCGGAAACGTTGAATGGACAAGCTGTGGTCGATGGTTTGGTGTTCTCCCGCGGGAGTGGCGGCTGTATTGTCGCTGCTCTGTCTGCTGCTGTGGTTTCTGGTCTGGTGGCGGCTGGGCCGACGCCAGGATCTGGAAGCTCTTTTGGGCCGGGAGTTTCGCTTGCATCGCGAAGAAGCGGCGGCCGCGGCCAGACTTTTACGTGAAGAACTGGCTGCCGGGCAGAGCCGGGCCGGAAAAACTGTGCTGGCTGCCGTCGGCGAGCTCGGGCGTTTGCAGGGCGAGGGTCTGGGCGCGGTGGAACAACGGGTGCGGGAGTTGGCCGCGGCCAATGAAACGCGACTAGAACGGTTGCGCGAAGCCGTGGCGCGACAGCTGCAGGGACTCCAGGAAAATAACGATAAAAAACTCGAAGAAATGCGGCGCACGGTCGATGAGAAGCTGCAGAGCACCCTGGAAAAGCGCCTGGGCGAGTCTTTCCGACTGGTCAGTGAGCGTCTGGAGGCGGTGCAGCGTGGCTTGGGCGACATGCGTAATCTGGCGAGCGGGGTCGGCGATCTCAAACGCATGCTGACCAATGTCAAGGCCCGGGGCACCTGGGGTGAGTTTCAGTTGGGCGATATTCTCGGGCAGATTCTGACTCCGGAACAGTACGCTCGTAATGTTCAGCCCAAAGCCGGGAGCGGAGAGATCGTCGAATATGCCGTGCGTCTGCCGGGAAGCACCGCCGAGGCGGTGGTCTGGCTGCCGATTGACGCCAAGTTTCCCCAGGAGGACTATCAGCGTCTGCTCGAGGCGGCGGCGTCTGCCGATGCCGAGGCCGAGGAGAAAGCGACCGGGGCCCTGCTGCGCTCGCTGCAGGGGTCGGCCCGCGAAATCGCCTTAAAATATCTGGATCCGCCCCGGACCACCGATTTTGCCATCATGTTTCTGCCCACCGAGGGGCTGTACGCGGAGGCTTTGCGCCGGCCCGGACTGGTGGAAGCCCTGCAGCAGCAGTTCCGTATTGTGATTGCCGGGCCGACCACCTTGGCGGCGTTGCTCAACAGCCTGCGGATGGGATTTCGCACCCTGGCCATCGAGAAGCGTTCCAGTGAGGTCTGGAAACTGCTGGCTGCGGTCAAAACTGAATTCGAGCGTTTCGGCACAACTCTGGAACGGCTCAAGAAACAACTGGATACGGCCTCGACGACGATTGATAAAACCGGGGTTCGCACTCGGGCCATGGCCCGGGTGCTGCGCGAGGTGGAAGCCTTGCCGGAGACGGAAGCGGAACGTCTGCTTGCCCTGGAAAACGAGGGCGGGGCAGCCGAGGTTGACCGTGAAGGCCTTTAGCCCACAGCGGGCAAGCGGGGTTCCGGTTAGGAAAAATTAATCATTTGGGGTGGCCTTGAGGCTTGACATTTATGATGATTTGATTAAAATCGGCCCTTTCCCGAGAAGGGGCGCGGGAAAATTTGATGCAGGGTGGTGGGGTTTCCGGTGGGTGCTTTCGGGAACCTCAATTATTTTGTCTGCTCAGGGATGGGCATTTTTGTTTTTTATTGCTTTAGCGGAGGTTAGCTGTATGAGTGGAAAAGGGAGAACGGTAAAGTGATTGAAATTCAGAAATTAAATAAAATCTATGGCGATTTTCAGGCCTTGAGCGACCTTGTTTTCACTATCAAGCAGGGCGAGATTTTAGGTTTGCTCGGGCCCAACGGCGCCGGTAAGACCACGACCATGCGGATTCTGACCGGTTTTCTGCAGCCGACCTCGGGCAATATCACGGTTGGTTCATACAATGTGGTGGAGCATTCTCTGCAGATTCGCGGCCTGATCGGTTATCTGCCGGAATCGGCTCCGCTCTATGGCGACATGCTGGTGTATGATTATCTGGCCTATGTGGCCGCGATGCGGGGGCTGGAAGGCTCCGCCAGGGTCACGAGAATCGGCTCTCTGATTGAACTTTGCGGTCTGAAAGAGGTGGCCCACAAGGCCGTGCACGAGCTTTCCAAGGGCTATAAACAGCGGGTTGGACTGGCGCACGCGATGATGGGCGATCCGGAGATCCTGGTTCTCGACGAGCCGACCTCCGGGCTGGATCCGAACCAGATTATCGAAATCAGAAATCTGATCAAGGAGATCGGAAAACAGAAAACCGTGGTTTTTTCAACCCATATCCTGAGTGAGGCCGAAGCCACTTGTGACCGGGTCGTGATCATCAATCGCGGGCAGATTGTCGCCGACGGCGCGACCGCCAGTCTGGTGCATCAGTTCGGGGGCGGGGACGTAGTCGAAATCGTGCTTGAAAATGTGACCGCTGACGGAGTGCGTGAAAAGCTCGGTCGGGTTGCCGGGGTGGCTCGGGTCGAGGAATCGACGGATGAGGCCGGGCAGCTGAAGTTTACGGTGTTAAGCCAGGAGGCTCAGGATATTCGTGCCGCTCTTTATCAGGTGATTCGCGAGCAGGGCTGGAATCTGCTTGATTTTCATCGCCGGACCGAGACTCTGGAGAATATCTTTGCGCAACTGACAAGGGGAAATTGATCATGAACCGGACCATAACCGTTTTTCAGAAAGAGCTTCAGGGTTATTTCTTCTCTCCGATCGCCTATATCGTGATTACCACGTTCCTGCTGCTTTCGGGGTGGTTTTTCTTTTCCACGTTCTTTCTCTATAATCAGGCCGAGCTGCGCAATTTTTTCAGCCAGCTGCCGATTATTTTTGCCTTCGTGATTCCGGCCGTGACCATGCGTCTGTTTGCCGAGGAACTTAACAGCGGTTCTTTTGAGTTGCTCGCCACCCTGCCGATAACCAGGGCCGGGATCGTTGTGGGCAAATTTCTCGCGGCCCTGGTCTTTGTCGCCCTGATGCTGCTCCCGACCCTGGCCTACGCCTTCAGCGCGGCCCTGCTTGGCGATCTCGACTGGGGGCCGGTTTTCGGTGGTTATTTCGGGGCCCTACTGTTAGCCGGGGCCTACACCGGTATCGGCTTGTTGGCTTCTTCCCTGACCAAAAACCAGATTATCGCGTTTATCATCGGCATGGCTTTTTGTTTCATGCTGACCATTTTTGACCGCATGTTGTTTTTTGTTCCGGAAGGGGTTCTGCCGGTTTTTGCTTATCTGGGGGCGACAACCCATTTTCAGAACATCGCCCGGGGCATCGTTGATACTCGGGACCTGATTTATTTTCTCAGTGTTATCTTTCTCTCCCTTTATGTCACGGCGTTTGTGCTGAAAGAAAGAAATTAGCGCCCCGGCCGACCGTCTGCCCGGTTTGAAAGCCGAAGCCCCGGCCGGCCAGGAGCCCTTGCCCGCGGGTTTTACCCGCGTTAGGAGCTTATGATCGTGAAAAAAAATCCACAGTTTCCTCAAAACGGCCCTTTGGGCCGCTATGGTAAGGTTTTGCTGTATGTTCTGGTGGTGGTTCTGATCAATCTGGTTGGGGTTAATCTCTTTACCCGCTTTGATCTGACCGCCAACCGGGTTTACTCCCTGTCTCCGGTAAGCCGCGAAGTGGTGGCCACCCTTTCCGAGCCTCTGACCTTCAAGGTTTTTTTCAGTGCCAATCTACCGGCTCCCTATAACGGGGTGGAACGCTATGTCCATGATCTGTTGCAGGAATATGCCCTGGCCGGAAACCAGTATTTCAACTATCAGTTCTATAACCCCGGCGGCGACGACGAGTCCGCTCTGATCAATCAGGAGCAGGCGCGTAGTTACGGCATCCAGCCGGTGCAGATTCGCGCGATTGAGCAGGATGAGGTTAAGTTTCAGAAAGCCTACATGGGCCTGGTCATGATTCATGGCGATCTGGTCGAGACCCTGCCCGCGATCACTTCGACCGAAGGACTGGAATACCGGTTGACCACCGCGATCAAGCGTATGAACAACAAGATCAGCCGTCTGCTGGCCTTGCCGGAAAAGGTTAAAATCGAGTTGTTTCTCTCGTCTTCGCTGCAGGCGGTAGGTCCTTATCTGAATCTTAATGGTCTGGAAGACGTGCCTCGGAGGGTGGCGGAGCTGGTCGGCCGTCTCAATGGGCGGCTCTACGAGCGACTTGATTATGAATTCCTTGATCCTTCAAGCTCAACGGCCGCGGCCACCGCCGCCGTTGACAAGCAGATTATGGAACTCAAGTGGAAAGAGTTTCGGAACCGTCAGGGGCAGATCATTCCTGAAGATCATGGTTACGCCGGGCTGCGAATCTCCCTGTCCGGCGAAAGCCGGAGTCTGCCTCTGATTTCAGCGGTCAAGGTTCCGATTTTCGGTACCCAGTACATGATGGCTTCGGTTGAGGAACTCGAGGAAATACTCAATGTCGCGGTCGAGGATGTGATCGGGATCAATGAAAAGATCGGCTACCTGAGCAGTCACGGCACCCTTCCCCTGGAAGCGATGGCCATGCCGGGGCAGCCGCGTTCGGAAGCGGCCTCGCATTTTAACGTCCTACTCAGCCGCGAGTATGCCCCGGAGTCGGTGAGCCTGGAAAAAATGAGTTCGCTGGCCGGAATCCGAACCTTGATTATCGCCCGGCCGACGGAAAAATTTTCTGATTATGAACTGTACCTGCTGGATCAGTTTCTTTTGCGGGGCAATAAACTGGCGGTCTTCTATGATCCCTTCGATGAGCTGAAGCCCTCTCAGCAGCAGATGATGATGGGACAGGGCCCAAGCTATGTGCCGGTGCAGACCGGTCTGGAAAAACTGTTGGCGCACCATGGCGTAAAGATCGAGCCGGCCTATGTGCTTGATCAGGAATGCTTCAAGCAGCAGCTGCCACAGAACCAGGGCGGCGGAGAACAGCCCATCTATTTTGCCCCGTTGATTCAGAGCCGTCATATCAATAAGGACTATCCTTTTATTAGTAACATCAAGGGCCTGGTGATGCTCAAGGCGGCGCCTCTGGAGCTTGACGCAGACGCCCTGAAGGCCCGTGGCCTCACGGCGACTCGACTTTTTTCCTCATCGGATAAATCCTGGCTCATGCGGGGGCGGGTCGATCTCAATCCGATGTTCATGCAGCCCCCGGCTGAAGCCGACGCCTTTGCTTCCCACACCCTGGCCGCTTTACTGGAGGGCTCCTTCGGCAGTTATTTCAGCGGGCAGCCGCTACCGGAGAAACCGGCTGAGAAGATCGCTGAAACTCAGGATGAAGCTGAGAACCAGGACGACAGTGCGGCGGCTAAAGCACCGTCGCAGAATCCGCTGCTGACCGAAGGGCTTTTGGAAAGCCATGGCGAACGGCTGGAAACGGGTCGGCCCGGCGCCCTGCTCGTGGTCGGCTCCGCCGATATTCTGCGGGATAATATTGTTGATGAGGCGGGTTCCACTCCTAATGCCCAGTTGCTGATGAATATGATCGATTACCTTAATGGGCGCGAGGAGCAGGCGGTGATGCGCAGCAAAACCCAGAGCTTTAATCCTCTGGTCAAAATTTCTCCGGAAAATCGTGCCCTGATCAAGGGGGCCAATCTCATTGGCCTGCCTCTGCTGGTGGTTCTGGCCGGCATCATGGCCTGGCTTAAACGCGGGGCCCGCCGCCGTAAACTGAAACAGAGGTTCAGTTAAGGGAAACAATCTGAGGCGCGGGGGTTGTTCTCCGCCTCGGTACTTCATTCAGGGATCATTTTCGTGTTGAAAAAAACAGGAAATGATCTGATGAAACTTATTTGCAACCCTCGGGAGTCGTCAGGTACGGGTCGAAAGCTTCGCTTTCGGGTTGCGGGGGCAGCCTCCGTATGAGATAACTTTAACTCTGAGCAAATCAAGGTGAAAACCATGAAAAAAGAATTTTTGCTTTTGCTGGCGGTGATTGTCGGGCTTGGCGCACTGCTTTTTTATCAGAAAAAGGGCAAAACCAATTATCAGTTGCCTCAGCTGTCGGCTTTCAGCGAGGTCGCGGACCGCTTGCTTCTGGAAAAGGGTAAGGAACGGATTGAGCTGCGCCGGGAGGATGAAATCTGGTTGATCGGCGCGGAAAAGTATCGGGCCGACGGCACCCGGGTTGCCTCGATGCTTGATAAACTGAAAGAGCTGCAACCGGTGGCCCTGATCTCTGAAAAAGGCAACTACCAGCTGTATGAACTTGATCCGGAAAAAAGAATAAGCGTGGCCCTGTATGCCGGGGATAAACTTCTGCGGCGGCTGGAGATCGGCAAGAGTAGTGCGTCGTTGCGCCAGAGCTATATACGGTTAGGTGAAGACCCCAGGGTTTATCAGGTGTTGGGCAACCTGCAAAGTAATTTTTTTACCACGCTTGATGACCTTCGGGATAAACAGGTGCTGAGCATCACCCCGGAACAACGGGAAAGCCTGAATGAAATTGTTCTGGAAAGATTTGCGGACGGAAAGTTTGAAAGTTTGAAAATGATTCGCCTGCCGCTGGAAAACCAGCCTGTGGACGAGGGCCGGACCGAGTCGGAAACCCCGGCTGAGACCGGGGCCGCAGACCCGGCCGGCGGGCTTTCCACCGCCTCCGCCCCGGTACCGGGAAGCCCGGAGTTAAGCGGTTGGCAGCTGCCCGATGGCAGCCCGGTGACGGCCTCGGCGGTGGCGGAATTGCTTGATGGCCTGGCGGGGCTCAAATGTGAAAGCTTTCTGGCTGAACGCTCCGGTGCCGAATTCAGCCGGCCTTGTTATGAATTCATCCTGCGCGGCGCGCAGGATGAATTCAGACTCGCTCTGTTGGCGTCGGAGGATGGCGGATATCCCGCCGTTTCTTCGGCCGTGGCGGAGCCGTTTCGCCTGTCTTCCTGGAAAGGGGAGCGCCTGATCAGGGATTTTGCCGTTTATACCGGGCCGCGGCCGCAATCGTCCGGCCGTTGACGGGGCCTGGGCTTTTGTCGGTTCAGAAGGGGCGCCCGCAGTTCTGCGGGCGCTTGATTGTCGGTTGGTCAATCTTGCCGCGGCCCGAATTTGAGTGATCTTGTTGCGAAATAATCCCTGGTTAATCTGGCGGGCCCGACTGGCCGGCGCAGAGTTGCCTCGATTCTGGGCTCTGGGAGCTTGGGGCGGGGTGGTTTTTCTTCTGCTTCTAGGCCTGGGGTTGTACCGGATGGGACTGCCCCTGAAAAAAGTTCCCTTGTTGCTGGCTGAAGATTTCAGCTCTCCGCTTGAACCGGCGGTCTGGCAGCAGGCGGTCACCGCAACCGAACTGGCCCAGCTGGTTCCAGACCGTTATTTCTCGGCTTCCGAATGCAAAACCACCCTGCCCGCGATTTCAGCCGCGGGTCTGCCCCTGACGGTTTACACTAGTATTGATCCTGAATTGCAGAAATTATTGCAGCTCTTGCTGCACCGCTACAAGCCTCAGATCGGCGCCGGGGTACTGCTTGATCTGGAAAGCGGAGCGATCAGCGCCATGGCCGAATATCGGCATGCGGACGAGGCCGGGCGGATTGTTGATGCCGATGTGGGTCCACTTTGTCTGACTCCGATTTTCCCGGCGGCTTCACTGTTTAAAATCGTCACTGCTTACGGGGTCATGGAAAAATCCGGCGTGGCCGGTAACGCCCGTTATCCGGTGATCGGCCGCTATCATACCCTTTACAAATATCAGCTGGGTCTGGCCACTTCCCGCTATCGTTTCCGTGAGCAGCACCTCTCTCTGGAAGAGGCCTTTGCCCGGAGCGTCAATCCGATTTTCGGGCGTTTCGGGGTTGATCTTTTCGATGCCGAAGAACTGCTTGAACTGGGCCGTAAATTTGCCTTTAACCGCCCGCTTGAGTTCGATCTGGAGCTTCCGGCCAGCAAACTGGCGGTCACCTCGAATCCCTACCGCCGGGCCGAAGCCGCCAGTGGTTTTATCAAAAGCACGACAATTTCGCCTCTGCATGCCGCCCTGCTGGTGGGGATGCCGGTTGCCGAGGGGCGACTGTTGCGTCCTTATCTGGTCGAACGGGTGGTTGCCGCCGACGGCGGCGAAATGTTTTATCGCCAGGAGGAAAGGCCGCAGGTTTGTCTGGAGGATCAAAAGGCCTGCGTCGAGCTTGTCGGGATGATGCGGGCCACGGTCAAATACGGTACCGCCAGCAAATCCTTTCAGCACCTGAAACGGAAAAAGGTTTACGCTGACTGGGATATCGGGGGTAAAACCGGCAGTCTGGACATGCCCGACAGCGGACGCCGCTGTGAATGGTTCGCCGGTTTCGGTAAGGATCCGCGCCACGGTCGGTCCGTAGCCGCGGCGGTGGTGCTCGTCCATGGTGAATTGCGCACCATCAGCTCGGCTTTCATCGCGGCGGAGATGCTGGCGGCCGCCCTGCAATGAAAAAAAGCCGGAGCTAACTCCGGCCCTTAAACCTGCAGAGTTTTAATCATGGCGATTTCGTCACAGTCGGGAAATTTGACGCAGCTCAGGCAATCGCGCCAGACCTTGTGAGGCAGGAGGTTTTTGTCGGTCACCTGATAGCCCTGACGGGCGAAGAAGTTTTCCTGGTAGGTCAGCGTGAAAACCCTTTGCAGGCCCAGACGCCGGGCCTCGGCCTCGCAGGCGCTGACCAGCCGGCTGCCGATCCCCTGCTTCGTTGCGGGCGGCAGGACCGCCAGGGAGCGGATCTCTCCGAGATCGTCCCAACAGACATGCAGCGAGCTGACCCCAAGAATGCCGTTTTCGGAATCGTCGACCACAAAATCGCGGAGATTGTCGTAGAGGTCGTTGAGGGAACGGGGCAGCAGCAGCCCTTGTTTGGCATAGTGATCAAGGGCTTTCTGAATGATTTTGACATCTTTGATCAGGGCTGGTCGAATCATTTCCGTCCTCCCTTGCCGGCTTCTGCCCGCAGAGCCCGGGCGTGGTCGAGGGCTTCCCGAGTGATCTTGCCGCTGCTGCCCATGCGGGCCAGCTCTTCAATGACGGCGGTTTCCGATGCCAGACTGATTTCGTTGAGCATGATGGTGGTTTTCTCCTCCTCGGGGCAGCTTTGTTTATTGATTACATAATGCTGGTCGGCGTGGGCAGCGACCTGGGGCAGGTGCGTGATGGTAATGACCTGGCAGTTGCGCGCGATGGCGGCGATCTTGCGTCCGACCGCGCCGGCCGCGGCGCCGCCGAGACCGGTATCGATTTCATCGAAAATCATGGTGGGCAATTCAGCGCGGGCGGCCGCGGCCGTGCGCAGGGCCAGCAGCAGGCGGGAGAGCTCCCCGCCGGAGGCGATCTCTCCGAGCGGTGCCGGAGCGCTGCCGGGATTGGCGGAAAAAAGAAAATTGACCTGGTCGGCGCCCGTGGCGCTACAGGTAGTTTTTTCCAGGCTGATTTGAAATCGTGCCTGGGCCAGATTGAGATCGCGCAGATGGCCGCTCACGGTTTCTTCAAGCAGTTTCGCTTGCGCACTTCGAGTCTGGCTTAAAGCCTCGGCCGCCGCCTCCATTTTCCCCTGCTTGGCGGCCAGCTCCCGCTGCCGGCGCCCGCTTTCCTGGTCGCGCTGTTCCCAGCGGCTAAGTTTTTCGGTAAGTTCCTTTTCCAACGCCAATAGACCCTGAATGTCGGTGGCGAATTTTCTTTTCAGACGTTCGAGCTGAGCCAGACGGGTTTCGGTTTTTTCTATGGTTTCTTCGTCAATCTCCAGACCGGCAAGATATTTCTGTTGGTCCCGGTTGATTTCCTGCAGGCGATCAATGATGTCGGTAAGCAGTTCCCGGGTGACCGGAGCCTGCTCATCCCGGCGGGAAAGTTCATCGCTGATTTCCTGCAGCCGGTAGCAACGGTCCAGGATCGAGCCCTGACCACTGTAGCAGAGCTGATCGGCTTCCCGGGCCAGTTCCTGCAGCCGGCCGATCTGCTGGTACTGGCGGCGTCGGTGCAACAATTCGGTCTCTTCTTCGGGATCAAGCTGGGATGCATTGAGTTCCGTCAGCTGATGGCTCAGATAATCCATCTGCCGGGCGGCTTCCTGGAGTTCCTGTTGCCATTGGGTAAAAGCCTGCCGCTGCCGGCGAAAATCCTCAAAAAGAAGCTTGTATTCCCGGCGTTGGCTGGTCAGGCCGCCGAAACTGTCGAGTAATTTCAGGGGTTGGCTTGCGGCCCGTAGTTCATGCTGTTGATGCTGGTCGACAAATTCCAGCAGCCGGCCGGCCAGGTCGGACGCCGTGGCGCCGGTGGTCGGTTGATCGTTAAGGTAGATGCGGTTGGTAAGCCCGCCGTCGCGCCGGCGCCCGATCTGCCGGCGCAAAATGATTTCCTCCGGCTGCTCGCCCAGACCGCTGGCTGCCAGACGTTGATGGAAGGCCGGGTTTTGAGGCGCGGAAAAAATCGCGCTGATCGTGACCGGCCGCTCTTCGGCCAGGAAAATATCAGATTCCGAAAGGCCTTCGAGCAAGGTTCTCAGGGCTCCGATGATGATCGACTTGCCGGCTCCGGTCTCGCCGGTCAAAACCGTCAGTCCAGGGCCGAATTCACATTCGATATGATCAATCAGTTTGTAGTTGCTGATACTCAGTTGTTTTAGCATGGCGTGTAGGGATGATTTTGAATGTTTATTTCAGGTTTCCAGATTCTGATAGCGTTCTCCCCATTTGAGCTTGTTACGCAGGACCTCGAAATAGGTTTTGCTGGGGGAGGTGACCAGCTTGATGTTATGCTCGGCCCGGGTGATGGTGATGCGGTCCAGAGACCGCAGGGGAAATCCGGTTTGTCCATCCAGGGTGACAAAGACATCGTCACTGTCGATTGAGGTCAGAGTGGTTTCGATGGTGACATTCGGGGCGACAATGAGAGGCCGATTCGAAAGGGTATGGGGACAGATCGGGGCGATCGTGATGCAGTCGAGGGTCGGATAGACAATGGGACCGCCGGCGGACAGGGAATAGCCGGTCGAACCGGTCGGGGTTGAGAAAATCAGGCCGTCGGCTTTGAAATTGTTGACCAGGTTGCCGTCGATGACGGTTTCAAGGTCAATAATCCGAGCCATGGCTCCCTTGTTGATGACCACGTCATTGAGAACGTTGTGAGTGGATGGCGGCAGACTCCGACGATGGAGGACCACCTTCAGAATCATGCGGGTGCTGAGGTTGAAATTGCCGTTCAGAACCTCCTGCATCACCGGAAAGAGCTCGTCCAGGGTGATCGCGGTCAGGAAGCCGAGCCCACCCAGGTTCACGCCCAGCAGCGGCAGGTCGCGACGTGAAATGTGTCGGGCGATGCTGAGCAGGGTGCCGTCGCCGCCGAGAACGACAATCAGGTCGGCGTTCCCGGTGATCGAGTTTTTGTCGGCCTTTGCCAGGTACAGCTCCGCCGCCAGTTCCTCTTCGCAGAGAACTGCAACTTTTCGCTCGCGCAGCCAGAGTCCCAGTTTGACCCCGATTTCCAGGGCCCGGGCGCTTCTGCGCTTGGTGACAATCCCGATTTTTCGCATGCCTGCTTCATAGCACAGGCCGAAAAGCGAGTAAAGCGGAAAGGCTGAACCTGAGGCTAGCGGAGATATTCAAAGGTGATGACCTTTTCCCGGTTGTCGAAAAAAAACTCAAGCGGTCCGTTGTTTTCCCGTTTGACTTCGTAAAGCTCCTGGCCGATCTTGATGACGGTTCCCGGGTAGACGCGTTTTCTGATCGTGACCCTGGATTGGAGACCGAGTTCGATCATCTTCTCAAGTTCATGCTTTTTATGTTTCAGGCGGCTGATATCGTTTTCCAGGGTTGCGTACTGCTGAAAAAGCTTTTCGGCCTGGGCGCGGCTGGCCTCCGGTACCAGGGAAATATCCTTTTTTATGAGCGCCTGCAGCCCCATTTGATCAATGATGGCGAATGACCGACTAGTCAGAGGTTCCATGAATTCCTCGATCTTTTTTATTCTGCCTTTGAGTTCCTTGTTGCCGCCGACCTCAATGCGGACGTTGCTGCCTTGGTCGCTGCCGAGTTCTGTGCAGGTGACCCCGTTAAAAGCCGTGATCCAGCAGTCGCCGGTAATCATTTCCCCGCAGGTCACGTTCTTGGCGGCGACTATCCGGCTGTTGATAATGTGTTTGTTGACGTTGAGGTTGCCGCCGGTCTGCAGATGACTGACCCCGGAAATAAAATCGCAGGCCAGATCGCCGGCCACCGCGATTTTCTGATGGTCGGCGCCGATGATGCCGCCTCGGACGAGCAGGTTACTTCGGGTGCGGACCGAGCCGCTGAGGGTGTTGCCGATGGTTACATCCGAGTTGGAGATAACATGGAATCCGGCCAGCAGATTGCCGCCGATTCTGATCGGGCCTGCGAATTCGATGTGGCCGGTTTCGAGATCGACATCGCCGTCCACGGTAAGGCTGTTTTCGATGCTCAGGACTTTGTTGTTGAGGAGCGGGCGGCCGCAGGTTTCGGCCTTGAAGAGTAGTCGATGTTCCTCGCTTTCCAGCCCAACCCCGGTGCCGGCGCTGTATTTGATCAGGGGTTGCAGGGGGGCGCAGGCGACAATGGTGCCGTCGACCAGGCGTCCGGGTGCGCCCTCACGGCCGAGAGTGACGATGAGCAGAGGGTCGCCGATATCGAAGTATCTGATGGTTCCCTTCTTTTTGTAGTCGATCTTGTCGTTACCTCGCAGTTGACCGATATTCTTGCCACTGGAAAAATGAAACTGATATTGGTGTTGAATGGTTTCTCTGACCGGTATTTCCATGGCGATGATGGTTGAGGCAGGTTGTTCCGGATTCTGATTGAAACGCACGATGATGTCTTGAAGATTTTTCTTGCTGATTCCCGAGACGATGTTGTTTAATTTAAGGGCTCCGGCCAGTTGCCCGGCGCTGACTTTCGGTTCTCCCTCCTGGTCGGGGAGGATGGTCAGCCGGGCTTCGGTTTTTGTGGCATTAACCTCGATCTTGATCATGATCGTGTTCCTTGTTCTGTCGTAGGTATACCGGGCTCTAAGCTTTATCGGTCCGGGCACCGGAAGCTAAAATATTGACATCTGGGCTGGATTTTGCTATTAATGGCCGTTATTCTGCAAAAGATTTCTCTGCGCCTTTTTCGGCCGCGGTCAAGATGGAGATATGTCGTTTCGATGAACCGAGAAGATCAATATACGCTGGTTGTTTTTCGCAGTGGCAAGGGTGTGCACCGCAAGCTGACGCTTCCGGTCAGGCAAATTAAAAGGTTTTTCTGGCTGGCGATGCCGCTGGTCAGCGCGGTTTTTATCGGGGCCCTGGTGGCGATCGCCCTGTATCTTGTCAATCTGCACAATATCAATGATTACGCTCGTTTGGCAAGTAAAAATCGAGAGCTTGAAAAACAGGTTGTTTTTTTCTCCCAGCGCGTGGCCGATCTCAACGACAAAGTTCTGCATCTGCGCCAGAGTAATGCTAAAATCAAGGTTCTGGCCAATCTCGCGGTGGTGCCGGAAAGCCTTGATCTTCGCGGCGTCGGCGGCCCCGATCCGCTGGCCAGCGCGCTGACGGTTTCCAGCCTCGACGAGGAACGCAAGGCGCAGCTTGCCGCGATGCATCGCGAACTGCAGCGGCTGGAGCTGGAAATTGCGGCGGAGGAGAATGCCCTCGGTTGTCTCAATAACCATTTAAGCGAACAACAGTCGCTGCTTAATTTTACCCCGTCAATCTGGCCGGTACGCGGCTGGATCAGCTCTCCGTTCGGTTATCGTTCCTCTCCCTTTACCCAGCGGCGGGAACTGCATAAAGGGGTTGATATCGTCAACCGGGTCGGCACGCCAGTGGTCGCGACCGCTGATGGACGGGTGGTTTTTGCCGGTCATCAGAGCGGTTACGGCAAGCTGGTCACAATTGATCATGGTCTTGGTAAAATCACCAGGTATGGACATCTCTCGCAGATCGGCGTGAAGAACGGAGATGCCGTGGTGCGTGGTCAGGAACTAGGTAAATTGGGCAATACCGGGCGCAGTACCGGTCCTCACCTTCACTATGAGGTGGTTGTGGACGGTAAGGCGGTGAATCCGGTTGAATTTCTTCTGGATTAGTAGCTTGCAGGTTATTTTCTGGTTTTTTTAACGTTTTTCAGATAACAAACACAAGAAAATGTTAAGTGCTTCACGGGTTATCCCCGAAGGGGATGTCCTGATGAAGAAACTTATCCAGCTCTGCTGGGTCTGGTAAGAGTACTTATTTGTAACCAAAGGAAATACCTTTAGGTACGGGCCGTGAAGGTCCCTTTGGGTTGCGGGATTTATTCCCGCATTAGGGCTTGACCTGAGAGACGCGCCTGGTTTTCGGGCCGCGTACAGTTGTCCTCGTGAAGCGTCGTCAGGCGTCTTTTCGCGGGGATTTTTTTTGAAAGGTAAGTGATTTAAGATGAATATTCTGAAAAAGATCTTTGGCAGCAAGAATGATCGGGAAATCAAGGGTATGCAGCCCTTGCTGCATTTGGTAAATCGCGAGGAAGCCGGCCTGAAAACCCTTTCCGATAGCCGGCTGCAGGGCAAAACCGGTGAATTCAAAGAGCGCCTGACGCGGGGAGAGGAACTTCTTGATCTGCTGCCCGAGGCTTTTGCTGTGGTGCGGGAAGCCGCTTTACGAACCTTGGGGATGCGTCATTTTGACGCGCAGATCATGGGCGGTATCGTGCTCCACAAAGGTAAGATTGCCGAGATGAAAACCGGCGAAGGCAAGACCTTGGCCGCGACGCTGCCGGTGTATCTGAACGCCCTGTCCGGAAAAGGGGTGCATGTGGTCACGGTCAACGACTATCTCGCCCGGCGGGACGCCGCCTGGATGGGAAAGGTTTATGCGTTTCTCGGGCTTTCGGTCGGAGTTATTCTGCATGAGCTCGATGACCGCGAGCGCCAGCAGGCTTATGCCGCGGACATCACTTACGGGACCAATAACGAGTTCGGTTTTGATTATCTGCGTGATAATATGAAATTTTCTCTGGAGGATTACGTCCAGCGCCCGCTGCACTATGCGATTGTCGACGAGGTTGACAGTATTCTCATCGATGAAGCCCGGACGCCGCTGATCATTTCCGGGCCGACCGACGACAGCACCGATAAATACTATGTTATCGACAAGGCCATGCGCAAGCTGGTGCAGAGCAACCGGGAGCAGGAACAGATATCCGACTACGATGTTGATGAAAAAAGCCGTTCCGTGACCCTGACCGAGGCCGGCGTCGCCCGGGTCGAGGCTTTGCTCAAGGTCGGCAATCTTTTTGAGCCGGGCCAAATTGAAACCCTGCACCATGTCAATCAGGCCTTGAAAGCGCATGTCCTGTTCAAACGCGATGTCGACTATGTGGTCAAGGATGATAAGGTGGTGATCGTCGATGAGTTCACTGGTCGTCTGATGGATGGGCGGCGCTACAGTGACGGTCTGCATCAGGCCCTGGAAGCCAAGGAAGGGGTCAAGATTGAGCGGGAGAACCAGACCCTGGCCTCGGTTACATTTCAGAATTATTTTCGCATGTATGAAAAACTGGCCGGTATGACCGGCACCGCCGATACCGAGGCGGTGGAGTTCTCCCAGACCTACGGTCTCGGAGTGGTCGTGGTTCCGACCAATCGGCCGATGATCAGGAAAGATAACCCCGATGTGATTTTCAAGACCTCCAAAGAAAAATATAATGCCGTGGTCGAGGAAATCGTCGCTTGTCACAAGACCGGTCAGCCGGTTCTGGTCGGGACGATTTCCATCGAGGATTCGGAGTATCTGGGCACCGTTCTGCGCCGGCGCGGCATCAAGCATGAGGTGCTTAACGCTAAATTCCATGAAAAAGAAGCGGAAATAATCTCCCAGGCCGGGCGCTATGGAGCGGTGACCATTGCCACCAACATGGCCGGGCGCGGCACCGATATCGTGCTGGGGGGGAATCCGGAAATGATGGCGAAGGCCAAGCTGCGGGAGGAAATGACCCCGGAGGAACGGGAGCAAGTGCTTTCCGCTTACCGAAGCCAGTGTGAAACCGAGCGTCAGACTGTACTCGCGGCCGGCGGTCTGCATATTCTGGGCACGGAACGGCATGAATCGCGGCGGATCGATAATCAGCTCAGAGGGCGTTCCGGGCGTCAGGGCGATCCCGGCTCTTCTCGTTTCTATCTCAGTCTGGATGACGACCTGATGCGGATTTTCGGGTCCGAGCGGATTGCCAAGGTGATGGATACGCTGGGTATCGAGGAAGGCGAGCCGATTGAACACGCGATGATCTCCAAAGCCATCGAAAACGCGCAGCGGCGGGTTGAAGGGCATAACTTTGATATCCGCAAGCAGCTTCTCGAATATGACGATGTCATGAACAAGCAGCGCGAGACCATCTATTCACTGCGCCGCGAGATTCTGGGTAATGATGATCTGCGGTCCCTGGTTCTCGAATATATCGAGGATGTCGTCACGGAAATGTTGCATGCAGCGACCAGTGGCTCCCGGAATGCGGGAGAGTGGGACTTCAATTCGCTCTCGTTGGGGCTGTTGCGTTCCTTTGCCCTGTCGGTGGATCTTGGCCCGGAGTCGGAACTGGCCGGGATTCAGGATGAAGAGCGTCTGCGGGAACGTCTGCAGGAACTGGTGCGGGTAAATTATGCCGCCCGGGAAGCCCATATGGGGCCGGAAACCATGCGCCAGCTGGAAAAAATCATTCTGCTGCATACCCTGGATAACCTCTGGAAGGATCATCTTTACGCGATCGATCAGCTCAAAGAAGGCATCGGTCTGCGTGGTTACGGTCAGAAGGATCCGCTGCGTGAATATCAGCGCGAGGGTTTCGAGATGTTCTCGAATATGATCGAACGAATCAAGGAGGATGTGGTCGGCCAGCTCTTTCATATTCAGGTAACTCGCGAAGAAGAGGTGGAAGAACTGGATCAACAGGCCCGCCATGAACAGGAAATGGTGCTCTCGCATGGCGGGCGCACCGAAGATGGTAAACGCAAGCCGGTGGTCAGCGGAAGCAAGGTCGGGCGCAATGATCCCTGTCCCTGTGGTAGCGGGAAAAAATATAAAAAATGTTGCGGCCAGTAAGCCCCTCCGTTTATCTTTCAGGTGAATCTGTTTCCGGCAGGCAGTGGGGTCTGTTTGCCCGGCAAGCTGCGCGTACGCAGCGGTCGCGGTCGGATTTGCCGGGCTCGGCCAAGGATCAGTCTTGTCTGTAACTTCTGGAGATAATTAATTGTCATGGAAAAAAAGATGCAAATCTGTCTGGGGTTTAAATTCGCCGGAATTCATTGCGGTCTGAAAAAGGCCGAGGATGCTCTTGATCTGGCCCTGATTCTAAGCCAGACGCCGGCGACTGCGGCCGCAACCTTTACCACCAATCGTTTTCCGGCGGCACCGGTGATTTATGGTCGTCGCCAGCTGGCGGCCGGGGAGAGTCTGCGGGCGGTGCTGATCAACAGCGGCAATGCCAACGCCTGTACCGGTTCTCAGGGTGAGATCGATGTCCTGAGCGTGGCTGAATTTCTGGGCGCGGCTTTAAATATCAAGGCGGCCGAGGTTTTTATCTCTTCAACCGGAGTCATCGGCGAACCCTTGCCGGTAACCAAGATTCTCAAAGGGATTGAAAAGCTGGTTGACGGCGTTAAGATTCCTGGCGATCCGGTGATAACCTTCGAACGGGCCGTGCGGGCGATCATGACCACCGACCGGTTTCCGAAAATGGTCGCCTGTCAGCTTGAAACCAGTCAGGGACGGGTGACGATTAACGGTTTCGCCAAGGGAGCCGGGATGATTCATCCGAATATGGCGACCATGCTGGCGTACCTGCTGACCGATGCCAAAATTGAAAAGAATACCTGGCAGGCGTTGCTGAGCCGGGTCGTGGAGCATAGCTTTAACCGGATCAGTGTCGACGGGGATATGAGTACCAACGACACGGTCCTGGCGCTGGCCAATGGGGCCTCGGGTAGTTTCCTGACGACGGCCGCCGATCTGGAATTGCTGGAAAACGCGCTTTTGCAGATGACGCAAGAACTGGCTTATATGATGGTCAAGGATGGCGAAGGGGCCACCAAGGTGGTCAAGGTTATGGTTACCGGGGCGCCTTCGCCGACGGCGGCGGAAAAAATCTGCCGCGCAGTGGCTAATTCGTCCCTTGTGAAAACCGCTTTTTTCGGTCAGGATGCCAACTGGGGACGGATTATCGCCGCGGTGGGTTACGCCGGGGTCGATCTGCGGCCTGAACTGGTTAATATCGATTTCGATCAGGTGCGGGTTGTCAGCGGCGGGGTTCGCGATCGGGATTATCGTGAGGAAATGGGGGCTGCGGTCCTGCGTTTGCCGGAGTTTTCGGTGAAAATTGACCTGCAGTCAGGTGAAGATGAGTTCCTGCTGCTGACTTCGGACCTGACCCATGATTATATCTCGATCAATGCTGATTACCGGAGTTAGGTGGTGACCTCGGTGTGGGTTGCGGCGGCGTTTCGGCGTGACGACAAAAAATACCGGTGCGGTGAAAAAATAAATAACTTTCTGGGGGTATATTTTCGCGGTATACTTTTTGCTTAGTACAGGTTCATTTGATCTGGTGGATTTTTGAGCAAACAGCGGTTTTGAGGGGGCTTTCGGCCGCAAAAAAATCGGAAATTTAACCTGAGGAGTAAGAAGAGATGAATTATGCCAATTACGCCTGTCTGCATGCCCGGCATCTGCCGGAAAAGATCTGTCTGATTGAGCGGACGCCGGCGACCGGGGCTCGTCGCACCCTGACCTGGAAAGAATTCAATCAGGCGATTAACCGGGTTGCCAATTACCTGAAGCATGAACTCGGGGTGAGGCAGGGTGACTATGTCATGCACCTGCAGAACAACAGCCTGGAATGGTTAGTCAGTTACTATGCCGTTATCAAACTCGGAGCGGTGGTGGTGCCGCTTAACTTTCGATTTGTCGGGGCCGATATCAAGTTTGCGGCCGAAGTCTCCAATCCCGTGGTTTTTATTCTGGGTTCGGAATTCCTGTCTGTGGTTGAACCAGTTCGGGAAGCTTTGGGTACGATCAGACATTACATCTGTGTCGGTGATAAAATCGGCGCCGGCATGATTGATTTTAAGCTCCCGGCCGCTTATGCCGATACGTCCGAAGCCCTGGTCGAGGTGGCAGCGGATGCCGCTCTGGCCATGATGTTTACCTCCGGGACCACGGGCAAGCCAAAGCCGGTTCTGCATACCCATTTTTCTCTGAACAGCACGGCCATCGGCAACGGCATGAGTTATTTTGTCGAGAAAAATGATAATTATCTCTTCTTTCTGCCGCTTTATCACAGCGGTACGATGTTTCTCTGGGCTCCTTTCTATGCCACCGGCGCAACCGGCACTATTCTCCGCGATCTGCGCGACCCCAAATGGATTATTGAGGCTCTGGCCGAGGAAAAAGCCACCGATGTGCTTTTCGTCGTGCCGATCGCGGTGGCGATTCTTAATGCTATTGATAAAGGTGATATCAGGTTGGATGACTATGATCTTTCCGCCTGGCGTTATATGGAAATCGGGGCGCAGCCGGTGCCTTTCGAAGTTATGAAGCGGCTGGTCGAGGTTCTTCCCTGCGGCGTTTCCAATATCTACGGGATTACCGAAGGCGGCGGCGGCGGTACCTTTAACCTCTATCCGGACGAGGTCCTGGCGCGGCCCGGTTCGATCGGCAAGCCGACCTTCGGGGTTGAGGCCCGGTTGGTTGATTTTGCCGGCAATGAGGTCGGGCCGGAAGAAGTCGGCGAACTTATCTTCAGGACTCCGCGCATGATGAAGGGGTATTTCGCCAATCCCGAAATGACGCAGGAAACCCTTAAGGACGGCTGGCTTTATACCGGGGACCTGCTGAAGACCGACGCCGATGGTTATTTTTATATTGTCGATCGCAAGAAGGACATGATCACCAGCGGCGGGGAAAATATCTTTCCGGTCGAGATTGAGGATGCCCTGATGGAACATCCGGATATTGATGATGTGGCTTGTATCGGGGCGCCGGACGATCGTCTGGTGGAAATCGTCATGGCGATTGTTCAGCTCAAGGAAGGACGGACCATGACTGAGGATGATCTTCTCAACTTCGCCAAAACCAGGCTGGCAACCTATAAATTGCCGCGGGTGATCAAATTCGATCAGGTGATGCGCAATCCGACCGGAAAACTGATGAAACCTCAGATGCGGGAGCGTTATACCGGTCGTAAGGAGGCCTTCAAAAGTCTGGTCTAGACAGATCCTTTGCGGGTCCACGGACTGGCGGGATTGTTGTTGCCGGTGTGCGGGATAAGTTTTTTGTCCGGTTTGAAAAAACCAGGAAAGCCCGGTTGTTTTTCCCGGGCTTTCCTGGTTTCAGGCGCTGCAAACGGTCCGAAACTCAATGAATGACGAGGTTGATGTCGTCGTCAAAGGAGAATTCCGGGTCGGTGTTGGGCGTGTGGCAGATGGTACAGGTTCGCAGTTCGATCTTTTCGCCATACGGCAGAGCCGGATTTTGCCGGTGGGCCTCGGCCGGGCCGTGGCACTCCTCGCACTGAACATTGAAAAGATGTGGGGTGGCGGCCGGTGAAATGAAGCCTTCCTTGTCATGGTCGCGGCTGCCGGTGACATGACAGGGAAGACAGTCAGGGCAGAAATCCTTGCATTTTTTCTGCAGGCTGGCGTAGGCCTGGGCATGGCGGGAACGGCTCCAGGCGGCGACTATCTCGGAATGGCAGGGTTCACAGCTCAGGTTGCCGATATAAGGCACCTTGATTGTCGCCTGATTCTCGTGGCTCGCTTGAAGCTGTTCCTTCTCGATGTAATGCTGACGAAGCCAGACCTCGTAGTCGGCAACCAGATTGGCGACTTTCTGGTCGGCGGCGAAATCTTCCCTGTTGACCTTAATGATCTGGTGGCTTGCCGGTTTTCGGGCGGCGAAGTCCCAGTCCAGGCAGCCGATGGTTTTGCCATGGTTGTTATTTTTGAGCAGCCAGCAGTCGTTAATCTTTTCGGCCTCTGCGAAGGTGCCGCGTTGCGTGCCGAGAATGGCGAGGTCGAGTCCGGAATGTTCGCGCAGCAGATGGCGGGCTTTACTGTCGGAAAAATGCAGTACGGCCAGCGCGAGGTCATGAGGGATTTTTAGGATTTTTCCCAGGCTGGGAATCGGATCTGTAACGAAGAGGCCATGGACGGCCTTCTTTTCGAGGTCCGGATCAACCAGGGCGGTAATCAGGATCTTGCGCCCGTCAATCTCCAGGAGCCTGTGGGTTTCAATTCCCGGAACCGGCGCTCCTCCGAGGTTGGCGCAGACAATGGCGCCTCCGGGCACGCTTTCCTTGAGGGAAAGGATAAGTTGGCGGCCGTAGATCAGTTCCTGGTTGCCGGGAGCAAAGATCTCGGCCCCCATCATCTCATAACCTTGAAGCGCGGTCTTCAGAATGCGGCGGTTGACCTCGAAGTCATTTTTCGAGTTGCCCTGGGTCAGATTGCCGCAGTTGATGAGTAAAGCCGGCCCGGCTTCCCGGCGAAGCTGGTCAACCACCGTTTTTTGCCGGGCCAGACCGCCCGCCTGTTTTTTGTGTCAGCCGCAGAGTTTGACATAGCCGGAAAGTGATCCTATATAGATCAGGCGGAGACTGCTGGTTTCAGCCGGGCATCCGGAGGGAATCAACCAGCTGCAGGCAACGGCAATTAAGAGCGTGAGGAAGAATCCTTTTTTTCTCATAGCCTACCTTCAAAGGTTGCAACGCCCGGGGCGTTTTCCCGCAAACCCGGGTTTATGAAATAGCTATGGTTTCCCGGCTGAAAGCGCGATAAAATCGTTGATTTTGTAATGCATTGAAGGACAATTTTCAAGATAAATTATTCCGGGTTGGTTTCGGGGTGTCACCTGTATCAACCTCTGCGGTGCTTTGCCGGCGGAAAACCCCGGCAACGGGCCGAGATTTTCCGTTGTCATCAAAAAAAAGCCCCTTGCGTGATATTTGCAGAGGTGATTTTTGGGGAAATACTGCTTGCTGGGGGCGCTCAATGGCATTGTGCCTCAGCCCGTTCAACCAGAAAAATGCAGAACATTATGTTGTTTCTTTATTTGCTTCTTGCAGCTGGATGTTGTGACAGAAAATCGAAACAAATACTTTTTGCGAGTCCATCACCTGAAATCTCATGAAAACGTCGCCTGAATTTCTATCTTTAAAGAATTTCCGCCTGAATTCCGTTGCCAGTTTTGCCGGGAAGCTAAGTCAGAAGGCGCAAGCGGAAGAGAGGCTTAAGCAAGTTGTGGCGAGACTGAAGGCCTTGGAGGCCGAAAAACAATGGCAGATCAAGAACGGAACCTGGGCCCACAGCTTCGATGATCTTCCCCGTACCAAGAAGGCCGGCCACCCCGGAACCCTTAGAGCAAGCCTCCAAGGATGGAAAAGAGTTGGGGAAAAGCTGAGAAACAGCCAGATGACTATGGACTAGGTGCGTCAGGCCACCCAGGCCGCCTACGGCCGCTACCAGAACAACGAAAAACTGAAAAAGGCGTTCAGGGAAGGCTTCAGTGAAGGCTCCCGGTAACGTTCAACAGTTGATGGGTGATTTCATCGAATCCATTCCGGCGGAAATCGAAGAAGGTGCCGAATGACCCTTGAAAACAAATTGAATATTACCGATCAGATGGAACTGGCCCAGGCCGAAGAAAGAATCAGCAAGCAAAAAGCCCGGCAGATGTTTGAGCTGACGATAAATCGCAGCGGTTGTCTTGATAGTCGAGAAACGGTTCAGGAAGAACCATACGCAACGGAACTTGCAGCTAAATTAGGGCAGGGGGTAAAAGAGGATGGAATCTGCGGGGCGCTGTTGGCGCTTGCGGCCTTTGCTAAAACCCAGGGATTGCCTCCGGCAATGCTGTTCTGGCGTGATTTCGCCGCGGAAATCCTGAATCGCATCTGCCATACGCCGGAGAACGCTGCATTTATTGATGAGATTGAACCGTTAACTAAAACCCAGGCCGCCGTCTACAGATTGTCACTGCCGCCGATGACCGGAGCGGAATATGTAACTGAAGCCACTTTTATCGACATCTGGAACGGCTTCAGCGCTTATCTGGGTCAAGCGGTTGCCAAAGCCGGTTCGCTGGCGGTTTTTCTTGAAAGCCGGGCCCCGCGCTGGCGGCAGGTCGGCCGGGTCTGTTTTCATCTGGCGGAAAACAAGGGTGATGGTGAGTATCCATTCGCCTTTCTGGCGACCTACGCCTCCGGCCTTGGCAAGGCCGATAAACTGCGTTTTCTGCCGATCAGCCAGGCCCTGACTGAATATGCCGGTACGAAAAACAAAAAAGCCCTGTTGCATTTGCTGGTGCTGGTCAGCAATGCCGCCAAACAAAGCGAGCTGATCAAAGACTTGCTCGAATCCGGTGAGATTTACCACCCCTATCCGCTTACCGACGGCGAAGCCTATACTTTTTTGCAAGAAATTCCCCTGTATGAAGAAAGCGGCCTGCTGGTTTGCATGCCGGACTGGTGGCGCAAACGTCCCAGAGTTCAGGCCCGGGTCAACCTCGGCGCTAAGGTACCGGGGCGTTTTACCGCGGACACCATGCTTGATTTTAATGTCAACGCCGCCATCGGTGACGAAGAGCTTTCCGCGGAGGAGCTGAAAGCCCTGCTGGCGGCGGGCAGCGGCCTGCGTTTTGTCAAAGGCCAATGGGTTGAGGTGGACGCGGCAAAACTCAACCAGGTATTGACGCACTGGCAGCAGGTCCAGGCGCAGGCGGGGGATGGAATTTCCCTGGTCGAGGGCCTGCGGCTGTTGGCCGGGGCCGCGCTCAATATGAAAGGCGGTAAAGAAAACGAAACCGTTCATGAGTGGTCTTTTATCGCGCTGGCCGCAGGCTTCAAGGAACTCATCGAAACCCTGCGGGCGCCGGCTAACGCCCGGGCGGTTTCTCCCGGGAAACTGCTGCAAGCCACCCTGCGCCCCTATCAACAACAGGGGCTTGCCTGGCTTAACTTTCTGGCGGAAGTCGGCCTGGGGGCCTGCCTGGCCGACGACATGGGGCTGGGTAAAACTATTCAGGTCATTGCTTTACTGCTCATCCGGCAAAAGCAGAAAAAATCCTCAACCCAGCCTGCGCTGTTGGTGGTTCCCGACTCGCTGTTAGGCAACTGGCAAAGTGAAATCGAACGCTTTGCGCCCAGTCTGCAATGTCTTTACCTGCATCGTGCCATGATGGACGACAAAAGTTTTGCCTCCATGCCGGATGATCAACAGGCGAAATTTAAGGATGCAGACGTCGTTTTGACCACTTACGCCATGTTTTCGCGGCAGCCGTATCTCAGCGACTATCAATGGAATCTGGCCGTCATTGATGAAGCCCAGGCGATCAAAAATCCCGGCAGTAAACAGACCATCAACATCAAGAAAATCAAAGCCCGCGCCCGGATCGCTCTGACCGGAACCCCGGTTGAAAACCGGCTCGGAGACTTGTGGAGTCTGTTTGATTTTATCAATCCGGGTCTGCTTGGCAGCGCCAAAGTCTTTCAGCATTTTGTCAACAACCTGGAAACCCGTCGGCGCGATCAATACAAACCCTTACGCGCCTTGACCGCTCCCTACATCCTGCGGCGGCTCAAAACCGACAAGTCGATAATCTCCGATCTGCCGGACAAAACCGAAGTTACCGCGTATTGCCGGCTGACGAAAAAACAGGCGGTACTTTACGAGCAAAACGTTAAAGACCTGGCTGCGGCGCTGGCTCAGGAAGCTGAGGGGCTGCAGCGCAAGGGCATGGTGCTTTCCTCCCTGATGCGCTTTAAACAGATCTGCAACCACCCTTCCCAGCTGCTCGGCGACGGTCTCTTTACCCCTGGAGACAGCGGTAAATTCGAGCGCTTAAAGGAGATCTGCGAGGAGATCGCCGCACGTCAGGACAAGGTTTTGATTTTCAGCTAGTACCGCGAAATGACCGAACCGCTCAATGATTTTCTCAGTTCGGTCTTTGCCTGTGAGGGACTGGTGCTGCACGGCGCTACCACAATCAAAAAGCGTCGGCAGATGGTGAACGCTTTTCAGGATGAACACGGCCCGCCCTTTTTTGTGATTTCGCTTAAAGCCGGCGGTACCGGCCTGAACCTGACCGCGGCCAGTCACGTCATTCATTTCGACCGCTGGTGGAACCCCGCGGTTGAAAACCAGGCCACCGACCGGGCGTTTCGGATCGGACAAAATAAGAATGTGCTGGTGCATAAATTTGTCTGTCCCGGCACCCTGGAAGAGAAAATCGACGAACTTATCAGGGAGAAAGATCGGCTGGCCGTCGATGTCCTTGATGGCTCGGGGGCGGAAACCTCGTTCACGGAAATAAGCAGTGAGGAAATCATGAAAATGGTAACGCTGGATATCAACAAGGCAATGGCGTAAGGAATTTTACTATGTCGCGCTATGGCGGATGGGCTCCCTATGTTCCGGTGGCGGTAAGAAGAGCAAACGCAATCAAAAAGATGGCGGCCAAACGTAAAAAGGGCCTGGTCGTTGAAGGGATAGAGGCATGCAAAGGCAGGAAAATCGCCGGAACTTTCTGGGGTTCGAGCTGGTGTGAACATCTCGAGGCCTTCCGTGACTTTGCCAATCGCCTGCCCCGCGGTAAAACCTGTTTGCGTAACGGCTCCGTAGTTCATCTGGGCATCAGTAAAGGCGAGGTCGAGGCTTATGTCGCGGGCAGCGGCCTCCATAAGGTTGAAATTAAAATCTCAACCCTGCCCAAATACAAATGGGCTGCCATCAAACGCAAATGCACCGGCCGGATTTCTTCGCTGGTAGAACTCCTGCAGGGACGTTTTTCCGATGAGGTAATGGCGGTGGTTACCAACCCTGGCCACGGCCTGTTTCCGCTTAAAGGTGAGATCTCCTTTGTCTGTAGTTGCCCTGACTCGGCCGGTATCTGCAAACATGTGGCGGCAGTTTTCTATGGTATCGGTAAACGGCTTGATGCCCGGCCGGAGCTGCTTTTTAAATTGCGCGGTGTCGATTCCGGAGAGCTGGTCGATGCCGAGGCTCTGGCGTCGGCAACCAGCGGGGCGGTGGTCGAGGCCACGTCATCACGCCGTGGTGCCAGCCGCCGGCGGCTGGATAATAGCTCACTGGGCGATATTTTCGGGGTTGAGATTGACGAAACAGCGGCTAAGCCTGAGAATCTGACCGGAAAAACCACTAGAAAAACCACCAGAGCAGCCGCCAACAAACCAGTAGAAAAACCGGCAGAAAAATCGGCCCCTGCAGTTGGTAAAACCCGGCCGCCAGACCCGGCCGGACACCTGACCAGTAATCGTCTTGCCGCAGGCCGTCGGCAAATGAAGCTCAGCGTTGCGGCCTTTGCCGAAAAAGTCGGAGTGACCGCGGCCACCGTTTACAATTGGGAAAGAAAACCCGGCCAATTGACCATCCGGGATGGGAAAACCGAGAAAAGGTTAATCTCTCTGTTAAAAAACGTGGCCTGGCCGGCGGTGACTCCAGCATGATTGGAGCCATGGCCGGTGATATTATCGGATCGGTTTATGAGCGGCGACCGGTCAAGAGCAAGGATCTTCCGTTGATGTTTCATGTCAGGGTTCGGTGCCGGAGGCGATCATCGCTTTTTTTGATTCTCAGTCGTATGACCTGCCTTCCCGGAAATTATAACGATGAAAATGAGATAAACAACTAAAATTTAAGAGAATAAACGCAATTTTCCCTTGCAATATTCATCGTTATACTTTGTATTGTTATAACGAGAAAAGGAGGAATTGCAAATGGTTGCCATTGTGTATCAGATAAATCAAAAAACTGGCGTTACATATGCGTATGAATCGATTTCTTGCTGGGACAAAGTCAAGCAGCAGTCCCGGGCCAAGCGCAAATGTCTTGGTAGGGTAGATCCCGAGACAAAAGAGATCATTCCCACCCTCAAACGAAAGGCTCCGATTTCTGAAAAAACCAGAAGAAGGCCGGTTTTTATTGCAAAGGCAGCCCGAAGCTTTTACGGGGCCACTTACCTGTTCGATCGTCTCGGGGAAGATATGGGGGTTGTCAATGATCTACAAAGCTGCTTTCCAGACAGCCGCCGCCAGATCCTGTCCCCGGCCTACTACCTGATCATGGAGGATAAAAACTCTCTGCGTCGCTTTCCCCGCAGGGCTACCGCCCTTCGCCATCCTCATGGCGAAGTCATATTCTCCCAGAGAAGCAGTGAATTATTTGTCCGCCATCTCTGAAGATGCCGGACAAAAGTTCTTCCACCTTCAAGGCCAACGCCGGGTGGAAAAGGAATATCCGGCCTATGACACTACCTCCGTATCCAGTTATTCAAGATGCCTGAGACAGGTCTGCTACGGCAGAAACAAGGACCATGATCCACTGCCGCAAATCAACCTGGCCCCCTACAATAGCTCGGGAATTCAGGAGATTAGCTGCCTGATCCGACTCAGAAAGTTGAGCAAGGAATATTATTATCATGTTAGATGGTAAAGATGAAATCGTAATCAGGGGGGCGCGAGAGCATAACCTCAAGAATATTTCCCTGACTCTGCCCAAGCACCGCCTCGTGGTGATTACCGGAGTCAGCGGCTCAGGGAAATCATCCCTGGCTTTTGACACGATTTACGCCGAGGGCCAGCGGCGTTACGTTGAATCCCTGTCGTCCTATGCCCGGCAGTTTCTGCAGCTCATGGAAAAACCTGATGTCGATGAAATCACAGGCCTTTCCCCGGCAATTTCGATCGAGCAGAAGAGGGTTTCCCATAACCCCCGGTCAACCGTCGGGACGGTCACGGAAATTTATGATTATCTGCGTCTGCTCTACGCTCGGGTCGGGGAAATCTATTGTCCCGGTTGCGGCCGGCCGATTAGCTCGCAGTCGGTCGACCAGATCGCCGATCTGATTGAAAACCTGCCCGTCGGGACCAAACTGTTGATCATGGCTCCCATGGTGCGGCGGCGCAAGGGAGAATTTAAGAAACTTTTCGTCGAGCTTCAGAGTCAGGGTTTTTTGCGGATTGAGGTTGATGGTGAGGTCTATCGCCTGGATTCCCCCCCGGAACTGGATCTCAAACGTTTTCATGATATCTCGCTGGTGATTGATCGCCTGGTGGTCGATTCCGAAAACCGCGCCCGTCTGGTTGATTCGCTGGAACTAGCCATGGATAAGGCTGAAGATCTGGTGGCGGTGCAGGTGGTTGACGGCCGGCGTCTGCTTTTTTCCCGGCGTCTGGCTTGCGCGGAATGCGGTATCAGCTTCGCCGAGCTTTCTCCGCGCCTGTTTTCCTTTAATAATCCGCATGGGGCTTGTCCGGCCTGCGGAGGTCTCGGTCGCGATCTGACTTTTGATGCCGACCTGATTGTTCCCAACCCCGCTTTGAGTCTGGCGGCCGGAGCGATAGCTCCCTGGCGGCGTTCGCTTTCGTTTTATGTAAGCGAGGTGCTGGAACCGCTGGCCAAACATTATGATTTTTCACTGTCCCGGCCCTTTGCCGAGCTTCCGGAGAAGATCAAAGAGATTCTGCTGCATGGTTCCGGCCAGGAAAAGATTCCCGGTTTGCTTGTCGAAGGGCGCTATCACCAGTCGTCTCGACGGTGTTACGAGGGCGTGGTGCCGAGTCTGAAGAGGCGTTACGAAAAGGCCGATGGTGAAAATGACGGTGAACTTCTGCGCTATCTTTCGGCCAAGCCCTGTCCGCTTTGTCACGGCAGTCGTCTGCGTTCCGAAAGTCTTCAGGTCAAGCTCGGAGGGCTTGATATCTATGAACTGACCTGTCTATCCTTGCCTCGGGCGCAGGATTTTTTACAGAAACTGGAGCTTTCTCCGGCGCGTCGGGCCATCGCCCGGCGGATTCTGGCGGAACTTTTCTCCCGGCTTAAGTTTCTGCTCGATGTCGGTCTCGACTATCTTACCCTGGAGCGGAGCAGTGCTTCCCTTTCCGGTGGCGAGTCGCAGCGGATTCGTCTGGCCAGTCAGATCGGTTCGGGTCTGACCGGGGTTCTCTATGTTCTGGATGAACCCAGTATCGGTCTGCATCAGCGTGATAACCGGCGCTTGCTCGAAGCCCTGTTGCGGCTGCGGGATCTGGGCAATTCCGTGGTCGTAGTGGAGCATGATCAGGAAACCATCCTGGCGGCCGACCAGGTGATCGACATGGGGCCAGGAGCCGGGCGTCTGGGAGGGGAAGTGGTGGCTCAGGGTAGCCCCGGGGAAATTCTGGCCGGGGATTCTCTGACCGGACTTTATCTTTCCGGACGGCGCAACATCGAGATTCCGGTGCGGCGCCGGCCCGATTCGAAACGGCAAATCGTTATCAGGGGGGCTCGGCGGCATAATCTGCAGGAAATCGACGTGGCTTTTCCTCTGGGACTGCTGCTCTGTGTGACCGGAGTTTCCGGTTCCGGCAAAAGCAGTCTAGTTAATGAGACCCTGTTTCCCGCTTTACATAATCATCTTTATGACGAGCGTTTCCCCGGGGGCGCCTATCACAGTATTGAAGGGCTCGAGTTGTTGGATAAGGTGATTAATATCGATCAAAGTCCGATTGGCCGGACACCTCGTTCCAATCCGGCGACCTATACCGGAGTTTTTACCCCGATTCGGGAGCTTTTTTCGGGACTGCCCACGGCGCGAGCCCGAGGTTATAAACCGGGCCGCTTCAGTTTCAATGTCAAGGGTGGACGGTGCGAGGTGTGCAAGGGGGATGGCTCGACCCGGGTCGAAATGCACTTTCTGCCGGATATCTTTGTTAAATGCGACGCTTGTGGTGGTCGGCGTTTCAGCCGGGAGGTCCTGGAGGTTCGTTATAAAGGAGCGAATATTTCCGAGGTGCTGGCGATGACGGTTAATCAGGCGGCTGAATTTTTTGCCGCGGTGCCCAAGGTGGAACACAAACTTCAGGTGCTGCGGGATGTCGGGCTCGGTTATATCACCCTGGGGCAGGCGGCGGTGACCCTTTCGGGGGGCGAGGCGCAGCGGGTGAAACTGGCCAAGGAACTCTCGCGAAGATCTACCGGGAGAACCCTGTATCTGCTGGATGAACCCACGACCGGACTTCATTTTGACGATGTCCGGCAGCTGCTCACGGTTCTGCGGCGCCTGGTGGATGAAGGTAATTCGGTCCTGGTTATCGAGCATAACCTTGATGTGATCAAGGCCGCCGACTATCTGATTGATCTCGGTCCGGACGGCGGCAGCGGCGGCGGGAGGTTGGTCGCCTGCGGTCCGCCTGAGGAGGTGGCCCGAGTCGAGGCTTCGGCCACCGGCCGTTGCCTGCGGGAAATCCTTCCGCTCAATGTCTCTTCCGGGTCAGCAGATACGCCAGGTTGTCAAGTTCACTCGTAATCGAAACGTTGCGCAGGACAATTTTCTCCGGAACTTTGACCTTGATCGGAGCGAAATTGAGAAGGCCCTTGATGCCGCCGGCGACCAGCTGGTCGGCAACGGCCTGGGCGCTTTCGGCCGGGGTCGTGATGATGCCGATGGTAATTTTTTCCCGGCTGACGGTTTTCTCGATGTCTATAGTCGGCAGAATGGTGACCCCTTCCACGATTTCACTGCCGATCTTGTTGAGGTCGCTGTCGAAAGCCGCGATGATACGAAAGCCGTGTTTGCGAAAAAACGCAAAATTGAGCAGGGCCTGGCCCAATTTCCCGACTCCGACAACTGTGCTGGGCCAGTTGTGATTGAGACCCAGAATATCCTTGATTTCATCTTCCAGTTTCTTGGTGTCGTAACCGACGCCGCGCACGCCGAACTCACCAAAATAGGACAGATCCTTGCGGATCTGGGCCGGGCTGACCTGGCAGGATTCACCCAGCATTTCTGAAGAAATCACGGGGTTGTTTTCCGCCCCGAGTCTTTCCAGACAGTTGATATAGGTGGAGAGGCGCTTAATCGTGGCCTCCGGAATCTTGTTTTCCTTGGTCTTCATGCTCTCGCCCTTTGTTATCGTTTCCGTTCCATAAAATCACGTCGTTGAACAGATCATTTTAACTGTATATTTTACAGCCGTGTGGGGGTTATCACATTGTCGTTGTATCTTCAAGTTCTATTTTAAGGATCAGCCTTGTCCGCAAGATATTTTTTGACAACTTTGTTTTTTTCCACTAGATAACCGGGGCCGGGTTCTGATTTTAATTGCGGGCCCCGGCCCCGCAATTTCGAGGCGGCCTCGCCGCCCGCAAAGCCGAGCTCGCGTCAGGCCGTTTTCTGGTTCTTCAAAATAAGGATGATCTGTTCGGGACGAAGATAATTGGTTGGGGATGAAACGGCGCGGCGTCGGGGCCGAGTGGTTTTTTGAAGCCGGATAACCAGATTATTGAAAATACTTTTGAGGCATTGTCGGCGCTGTTTTTTATGGAAACCACCCGTCATCAGAATCTTTGCAACGTCAAACTTGTCGTCGTTAAACTCGGCAGCGCCGTTCTGACCGAGAAGGGGCGCTTGAACGACCCTTTTTTTATCCGTTTCGCCGAAGAAATTGCGGTTCTGCGGAAGCGGGGCTACCGGTTTGTCGTGGTTACCTCGGGGGCGGTTGCGGCCGGCCTCGAAGCCCTTGGTTTCAGCGTGCCCCCGACGAAGATTCCAGAAAAACAGGCCTGCGCCGCCATCGGCCAGTTGCGCTTGATGCGCCGGTACGAGAAGGCGTTTGCAGATCATGAGATCGTCGTCGCTCAGATACTTTTGACCGCAGATGACATTCGTAACCGCCGGCGCTATCTTAATGCCAGAAATACCTTGAAAACCCTGCTTGAAGCCCAGGTTTTGCCTTTGGTCAACGAGAACGACACGGTGGTCGTGCGCGAAATAAAATTCGGGGACAACGACAACCTGGCCGCACTTCTGACTTCGCTGGCCGAGGTTGATTTACTCCTGTTGCTGACCGATCTTGACGGGGTTTATAATTGTGATCCCAAGACTGATGGTAACGCCTGTCTGGTCTCCCGCATCGACGAGGTTGATGAAGAGGTCACGGGTTTTGTCGGAGCTTCAAAAAGCGCGGTTGGGACCGGAGGCATGATGAGTAAACTGGAAGCGGCCCGCAAGGCCGCGGCGTACGGCATCCCGACCGTGATCGCCAATGGCCGTCGGCCCGGGGTTATGGCCCGGATTTTGGCGGGAGACGATGAAGGCACGTTGTTTCTGCCGCGGGTCAATCGTCTCAGTTGTCGTCAGCACTGGCTTGCCTTCGCGGTTGAGCCCCGAGGGCGGCTGATTCTGGACCGGGGCGCGGTCCGGGCCTTGCTGGAACAGGGGACGAGCCTGCTGCCTTCCGGGATTAAGCTGGTCGAGGGTGATTTCGGGGTCGGGGATCCGGTTTCCTGTCTCGATCCTGAGGCTAAGGAAATCGCCCGCGGGCTCGTGACCTACAGCGCGGTCGATATTCGCAAGATCGCCGGCCGCCACTCACGCGAAATTTTTGCCTGTCTTGGTTATGACGCCGGCTCCGAAGTTATTCATCGTGATAACCTGGCGCTCTTGTAATCTTTTAAAAAAAGTTAACTCCGGCAAGGTTGTGATGAACTTTTCGGATGGTTGTTCGGAAAGGTCCGGAAGGTAAGGTGAAAGATGATGGATTTAGCTCAGGCAATTAAACAGCTGGCCCGGCAGACCAAGGCCGCTGCGCGGGTGCTGGCCTCCGCCTCGACGGTGGAAAAAGACAAGGCCCTGCGGGCTATGGCCCGCGCCCTGCGCGCACAAAAGGCCTTTCTTCAGGAGCAAAATCAGCTTGATCTGGAAGGCGCCCGGGCCCATGGGTTGAGCCCGGCGATGCTTGATCGTCTGACCTTGAGTGACCCGGTGATTGAAGGTATGGCGGTCGGACTGGAGGAGGTCGCGGCTTTTCCCGATCCGGTGGGTGAGATCGTTCGCATGTGGCGGCGGCCCAATCAACTGCTCGTCGGGAAAATGAGGATTCCGTTGGGGGTGGTCGGCATGATTTATGAGTCTCGCCCCAATGTCACGGCGGATGCCACCGGACTCTGTCTTAAGTCCGGTAACGGCGTTATCCTGCGAGGAGGCTCAGAAGCCTTCAATTCCAACCTGGCGGTGCTCAGGGTTCTGCACGAAGCCTTGCGCGGTACCGCGATTCCGCCGGAAGCGATTCAGGTTGTCCCGTTTGTTGAACGGCAGGCCATCAATCATCTTCTGGAATGCGAGGAGGAGATTGATTTGATCATTCCCCGGGGAGGTGAGGGGCTGATTCGTTTTGTCGTCGAACATTCCCGGATTCCGGTGATTAAGCATTACAAAGGCGTTTGCCATATTTATGTCGATGCCGGCGCCGATCTGGAAATGGCCCGAAAAATCGTGGTCAATGCCAAGGTGCAGCGGCCCGGGGTCTGTAATGCCGCGGAAACTATTCTGGTACACAAGGAGGTTGCGGCCGCTTTTCTGCCGCTGATGGTCGCCGATCTCAAAGCCGAGCAGGTTGAGATTAGGGGCTGTCCGAAAACCCTGGCCCTGGTTTCCGATCTGGTTCCGGCCGAGGAGGCCGACTGGGGCGCCGAATATCTTGCTCTTGTGGTGGCCGTGCGGGTGGTCGATGATTTTGAGGAGGCGCTTGCCCATATCGCCGTATACGCTTCCGATCATACGGAAACCATCATTACTTCAGACTATCAGCGTTCCCAGGAGTTCTTGCGCCGGGTTAATTCCTCGGTGGTCATGATTAACGCCTCGACGCGGTTTTCCGATGGCGGCCAGATGGGCCTGGGCGCTGAAATAGGTATCAGCACCACCCGACTGCACGCCTACGGGCCGATGGGGCTTGAGGGCTTGACGACTACTAAATATATCATTTATGGCAGCGGTCAAATCAGAGAATAAACGAATCGGGATCTTTGGGGGAACCTATAACCCGGTTCATCATGGTCACTTGCGGGCCGCGGAAGAGGTGCGCCAGGCCTTCGTCCTGGATAAGGTCTACCTGGTTCCTTCAGGGCGTCCGCCGCATAAAATCGATGCCGGGGTGGCTTCGGCCGAGGAACGTCTGGCCATGGTGCGGCGTGCGCGGCGCGGCAATCCTTTTCTTGCCTGCAGCGCTTTTGAATGCCGTCGTGGTGAAACTTCCTATTCGGTGGCGACAATTGAGTATTTTCAGCGCCGTTTCCCTGCGGCCGAGCTTTTTTTTATCATCGGCTGGGATGCCTGGAACGAAATCGGAACCTGGTACGCTTTTCCCGGCTTTTTCGCGCAGGCTAATTTTGTTGTTATCTCCCGGCAGGGCCGGCAGCCCTGGCTTGAGGCCGGTCGGGACGCACTTTTTCCGTTTGCGCTGGAGAACGAATTTTGCTATGAGAAGGAGTCCACTTATCGGCATGTCTCGGGCCGCGGGCTTTATTTCATGGAGGTTACCAGACTGGATATTTCTTCCAGTCTGGTTCGCGGCGAAGCCGCAGCCGGAAGGTCTTTGCGCTATCTGGTGCCGGCGGCGGTGGCCAGTTACATTTTAAAAAACAGGATATATTTTGATGACTGATGAACGGGGCGGTGCTTTTTCAGGTGGTGACGACAAAATTTCTTTGATCAGGCGTTTTTTGGAGGAGAAAAAAGCCGAAGACCTGGTGGTACTGAATTTAAAGAGGCTTTCCTCGGTAACCGATACCCTGGTGATTGCCGGCGGCAGTTCGGACCGGCAGGTGCAGGCCATCAGTGAACATCTGGCCCAGGAAATGAAAAAACTGGGTTACCATCTTCTGGGTAACGAGGGCCTGCAGGGTGGTCGCTGGGCCTTGCTGGATTATGGTGACGTGATTGTGCATGTCTTTTACAATGAGCTGCGGCGGCATTATGATCTCGAAGGTCTCTGGCGTGACGCCCCGGTAATTGTCGATCAACGCCGGGAGGAAGTCCGGCCTTAATGCGTTTGCTGCTGTTGCTGGCCGGCAAAACCAGGCATGCGGCTTATCAGCAGGAAATGGCTGAGTATCAGCGCCGTTTAAATCGCTATCTGCCCTGTGAAATCAGGGAGTTTAAAGAGGAAAAACCGGGTCGGTCTGAGACCCCGGCGGCTTATCGCCGGCGGCAGGCGCCGCGGTTGTTGGAGGAGTTCAGAAAACCGGCCGGCTTGAAACTGTTGCTGGATGAACGCGGGCCTCGGCGCGACAGTCTTGAATTCTCTGCTTTTCTGGAGCAGGCGCTGGCTGGCGGTCAGCAGCAGCTGGTTTTCTTTTGCGGCGGTCCTTTTGGTTATGACCCGAGTTTACGTCGGGAGGCGGATTACCTGATTTCCCTGTCTCCCTTGACCTTTCCGCATGAACTGGCTCGTCTTTTACTCTGCGAGCAGCTGTATCGGGCGCTGACGATTATCAGGAATGAACCTTATCATTACTGATAATTTCGCAATAAATTACCTTGACGTGCATTCAACCTCGGGCCTTTTGTTTTCAGGTGCTGTTTTATGATTTACCGAATAATTCTTTTCGGCGGTTTGCTGGTGCTTCTCGGAGCCGCGTATCTGATCTACCTGAATCCCACTGAAACCTCCATCGCCCTGACGCATGGTTTCAGCATTGACGGGACCATGCCCTTTTTTCTGCTATTGGCAATAGTTGCCGGGGCTTTCGCCAGTGGCATATTCTTTTCCCTGTTGGCGGTCCGCCGTCAGATCAGCATTTTTTTTCTCGCCCGGCGCCTGCGGCGGATTGAAAATGCCCGTCAGGCTCTGCTTGAAGGCGTGGAAGCCGGTTTCAAGGGGGAAATCAAAAAAGCGACGGCCAGTTTTAATCGGGCGCTCAGACTGGATGGTAAAAATATCGAGACGGTTCTGGCCCTGGCGCGTCTGTATCTGCGTGAACGCCGGCCGGAAGCGGCACTGCGGACCCTGGATCAGGCGATTGAGTACAGTCCTGAAGATCCGCGTCTGCATTGGTACCGGATTCAGGCCCTGCAAAAACTGGATGACCCCCTGCGGGTGACCAATCATCTGTTGTTTATGAAGGCCCGTTATCCTCGCAACCGGGCGCTGATGGGCATGCTGGTTGGGCAGTTTTACGCCCGCGGCTACTGGCGGGAAGCCCTGGAAACCTGGCAGGAAATCAGCAAGGAAGAAGCCAAGGGCAGCGAGGAAAAACAAACAGCGCTTTCCGGAATCGCCAACTGCGCCTATGAACTGGCCCGGAGTCAATGGCTGGCCCGCCTTCCGGAGGAGGCCGCCGCCACGTTGAAGATTGTTTTCGAGCAGGATCGCGATCATCTCGCCGCCTACCTGCTCAAGGCGGAGATGGAGAGCAAGAAGGGCGAGGCTCTGAATGTTTTGAAGAGCGGCTTTCGCCGCAAGCCAAATGCCGTTTTTCTCCTTGAGTGTGAACGCTTGCAGCTTGAGGATGATCTCGAAAACAGTACGGAAAAAATTTTGAAGTTCTACCGCAAGGTTCTATCCCGCAATCCTGAGTACCGACCCGCACGCTGGCTCTATGCCCGTTTCTGTCTTGAACATCAGAAATACGACGAAGCCGAGGTCGCGGCCAAGAGATTGCGCGAAAGCGGTTTTACCGGCCCTCTGCTTGAAGTGCTGCTGGGCGAACTGGCCTGCCGCAGGGAACATCGTCTGCACGAGGCCGTGGATCATTTCAAAAAGGCGCTGGGCTGCGTCGAGCGCCTGCAGCCGGTTTTCGGTTGTGAGGTCTGTGGCCGTCTGTCGCCGGACTGGAAATACCGTTGTCCGCATTGCGGCACCTATAACAGTTATGACCTTTCGGAAAGGATCTGCTCCTTTGGCTGAACAACCTGTTGCCTTGATTATTCTGGATGGTTGGGGTCTGGCCCCGGCCGGACCCGGAAATGCCATCAGTCAGGCCTCGACCCCGGTGTTTGATCGCCTGCTTAACGAATGTCCGTGGACGACGCTGGGGGCCAGCGGTCTGGATGTCGGTCTGCCGGCCGGTCAGATGGGAAATTCCGAGGTCGGCCATACCAATATCGGAGCCGGTCGGATTGTCTATCAGGAACTGACTCGTATCGGTCTCGCGCTGGCGAATGGTTCGCTGGCCGGCAATGAGGCCTTGCAGCGTGCTTTTCTGGCGGCGGCCGCAAACGGCCGGGCTTTGCATCTGCTGGGGCTTCTGTCGACCGGCGGGGTGCACAGTCATCAGGATCATCTGGAGGCCCTGTTGCGCCTGGCGGCGGAGCGCGGCCTGCAACGGATTTATGTCCATGTTTTTCTGGATGGTCGCGACACGCCGCCGGACAGTGGGCTGAGCTATGTCAGACGCCTGGAGCTTTTTCTGGAAAAACTCGGGGTCGGGCGTATCGCCAGTGTCGGCGGGCGCTTTTATGGCATGGATCGGGACCGGCGTTGGGAGCGAGTCGAACGTCACTGGCGGACACTGGTTCTGGGTCAGGGCGAGCGTTTCCACAAGGCTTCCGCCGGGGTCGAAGCCTCATATGCCGCCGGGGTTATGGATGAATTTGTCGAGCCTTTTCCGGTGCTGGGTGCAGATTCGGAACCGGCTCTGTTGCAAACCGGAGACGGTGTGATTTTCTTCAATTTCCGGGGCGACCGGGCCCGGGAGATCACCATGGCCCTGACCAGGGATGAGTTTGCGGATTTCGCACGGCCTGTTTATCCCCGTCTGGGAGCCTATGTCTGCCTGACCGAATATGACGCCGAATTCGGTTTGCCGGTGGTTTTTCCTCCGGTGGATCTGGTCGATGTGCTCGGGCAGGTGATCGCCGATCAAGGGCTGCGCCAGCTGCGGATCGCCGAGACCGAAAAATATGCGCATGTCACCTTTTTCTTTAACGGTGGTCGCGAAGCGCCGTTTCCCGGAGAGGAGCGCTGTCTGGTGCCATCACCGCGTGAGGTCAGAACCTATGATCTCAAGCCGGAGATGAGCGCCATGACCATCGCCTCCGAGCTTTGCCGCCTGCTGGATAAACAGGTTTACGATCTGATCGTGCTTAATTTCGCCAACTGCGACATGGTTGGCCATACCGGCATTATCAAAGCCGCGGTCAAAGCCTGTGAAGCGGTGGATCAGGCTCTGGGGCTGATCCTGGAAAAATTCACCAAACTCGGTATCTCCGCCCTGATCACCGCCGATCATGGTAACGCCGAGGTCATGCTGGATGCCACGGGACGGCCGGTGACGGCTCATTCCCTGAGTCCGGTGCCGTTGATTCTGTTTGCTCCGGATGATCACGGTCGCTTGCGTTCGGGTGGGGTTCTGGCCGATATCGCTCCCACCCTGCTGCAGGTCATGGGCCTGGATAAACCGGCCGCCATGACCGGTTCCAGTCTTCTGTCCGGAGACTGAATTGTCTCTTTTCGGCGCCGGTCTGCTGGATCTTCTTTTTCCCCGGCGCTGTCTTTCTTGTTTGGTTTTTCTTGACCATCCCCTGAGCCGCCCGCGGGCCGCGCCCGCTCTGGAAAATTTTCTCTGTCCGGCCTGTCGGGAGCAGCTTCCGCCGGTTTTTGTGCCCCGAATAGAAAATTTTTCCAGCGCCCTCGATCAGGTTTTTTCTCTTTACCCTTATACCGGTCTTCTGGAGAAGCTTATTCCGGCCTGGAAATACCAAGGTCGGGCGGAATTCTTTCCGCTGGTTGAGATTCTTCTGGCCCGGGTTCTGGAGATTGCGTCAATCAGACAGACGAAGATTGATCTTTTCACCTCAGTTCCGCTCTCGCCCCGTTCTTTCCGCCGCCGGGGCTTCAATCAGGCCCATTTTATCGCGGCCGGAACGGCCCGACTGCTGGCCGGCGGCAGGGCCCGGCCCTTGTTACGTAAGGTCGTGGAAACTCCGCAACAGGTTTCCCTCGACCGGATTGCCCGGCGGCAAAACCTGCAAGCCGACAGTTTTCAGGTCTGCCGTCCGGCCGCGATCGCGGGCCGCCGGATTCTGCTTTGTGATGATGTCATGACCACCGGCTCGACCCTGAACGCCGCCGCGTTGGCCTTGCGGGCCGGCGGGGCGGTCTCGGTCTCGGCTCTGACCCTGGCCCGGGTGGTGTCGGACAGAAAGAAAGTGCGGTAGAAGGTTTACGCGCCGGAAACGTAACGGCTCCGTCACGGAAACCTTCTGCTATACGGTTGACAAAGTGAGCGCTGGCGGTAAAATCATACTTTCTTCCGATTGTGAAAGTTTGTCCCGGCGGCTATGCTGTAAATGAATGCGGGTAAAGAGAGGTCGGGTAAGAGGAGGAGGTTATGTTTAAATCACTTAAAAAAACCGGTTGGCTGGTGGCCGTGGTTCTGCTGGCGGGAGCTTTTTACGGTGCCGGTTCGGTGTTGGCCTATAATTACGACTTCACGGGTAGGGTGCTGTACGATAGCCGGAAGAACAGTAATTCCTTTGCGCCCGGTTTCAATGATTCTTTTCAAGCGGTGCTCACGGATGGAAGCCTGACGTTTACCAGCCCGACGGCGGGAACGGAGTATGGTGATTTCGGCAGCTTGGTTCAGGGTTATTTCACCCAGGGTGGGACTGATGTTTTTTTTGCCTACAGTCAGGTTGAGGCTGCGACTTCACGGATGGGGCTGATCTGGTGGTCCGCACCCCGTAATTTCTCGATAAACAACAATTTCTTTACTTCCGTCTACGGTTTGGCCTTTTATCTGGAAGGCCCCCTGCAATACACCCCGGCCCAGTTGATTGCCATGCGGCTGCAGGAATATCTGGCTTCCGGTTATCTTGCGGGAATCTTCGATCAAAACTACAATCCGCATTTTACAGGCTGCAATCTGGCTTCCGGTGCCGCTTTTTTAGGCCTTCTCGAAAGCCCGTTTATTCCGGAACCGGTTGCGGCCGTACCCCTGCCGGGGGCGATTTGGTTGTTTGGCGGTGGCCTGAGCCTGTTACTGGGTTGTCGCGGACGGAAAAGTGCAAGGAAGGGGTGACACGCTGATCATAAAAGAGGGCCTGTAAAGCATTTTGTGTAAACGGTC
>Ga0129302_1000223_pt1 | contig 42191 bp, 55 predicted proteins | sample BlaSprsedimmetaG_FD_94476 | JGI IMG/M metagenome (GOLD analysis project Ga0129302, IMG submission 94476) | Hot spring sediment bacterial and archeal communities from California, USA to study Microbial Dark Matter (Phase II) - Blank Spring... | ecosystem: Environmental > Aquatic > Thermal springs...
AAATATAAGACTTTTAAGATCTTTAACTGGAAGTGTAGTAGTTTCTGAAAATGTTTCACAAGAGACATACTTGCAATTCTGTAAAGATTTTACTCTTAATTCTGGGGTTAGTATAAGAGCAAATTTTATGTTTATTGTAGCAAAAAATATTACTATAGACGGAACTGTTGATTGTAATGGTGGTTATAGTGGCACAACCGATAATACATACTGTCAAATAAATGTAGTAGGAAAAAGTTTGCGAACAACAACAAGTAGACCTTCTATAAGTTTAATTCCATGCACAGGCGCTTCAGGCAACTATCAGGCAAGTGATTTGGGAGGTGGCTCTGGAGGTAATCAACCTACTAATCCTAATGTAAATCCTTCAACAAGTTTAGTTAAAACAATATACATTTGTAGTGATGCTAACACTTTTTTAAGACATCGTTTATATCAAGCAGGGGCAGGGTCAACAGGAGGTATAGTAATTTTATGCGGAGATAAAATAAATATAAACAATAATATAAATGTATCTGGAACTGGCCACAGCTCATCTGATTACGCTTATGGTGGTGGTGGGGGGGTGGCTTATATAATAGGTAATCAAATAACAATAGGAAACATAACGATTAATGCTAAAGGAGGAGATGCTACTTCAACTGCAGGAACAAGTTTTAGCACTTATGGTGGTGGTGGTGGTTTTATTCTTGCTTGGGGATTTAGGTCTTTTAGTTCATCTGCTACTTATAATGTTTCAGGAGGAACAGCTTCTGGTGCGGCTAATAATTATCCTGGTCAAGATGGAACTTTATATACTGGATTAAAAGCTTTAGAGGATATGTCATGAAAGCAATAGTTAACAAGAAAACAGAATATATAATTGGATATACAACAGAAGATAGACAAGAGACAAAAGAATATATTTTTGTAGAGGTAGAAACACCTATTTATGGAATTGCAAAACATATTGACGGGAAAATTATACCTGAAGAGCAAATTATAACAAAAGAATTGTTGCATGAAAAAAGAAAAGAAAAAGTTAACCAATTATTGTCTCTAACTGATTATATAATAATAGAAATATCAGAAGCAGGAATAAGAGGAATTGATACAACTGACTTAAAAACAAAATATCAGAACAGACTAACGGAAAGAGCAGAAATTAGAAATTGGAATGAACAAATGAAATTCGCAATTGATAGTGCAAAAGAAGAAGATTACCAAAGTTTATCAGAACAGTTGAATGGAGGACCTTATGCCCGAACCCAAAAAGAAACAGAGGGAACCATTAAAACAATATAGAAGCAGACTAATTGCTCATTACATCAGAGAAGGGTATCCACGGGACCAGGCCGCCGCAATTGCTTATAGGAAAACAAGAACATCAAGGGTAGACAGAAGAAAAACAAAAAGAAAAAGGAGAGTTAGAAGGTGATGATAAAAAGATTTATCTTAAGGTATGGATTAGACATCTTTTTTGGAATTATATCCTTAATTGCTGTTGCTATCTTGTCAATTATAGGAACAGAAAATCTTGCAGTAATATTAAGAAAGATAGCAGTATTTGGTATATGGTCAGTAGTAACTTATATTTCAAGAATAAGCAAAATTGGAATAATTAATTGGGATGAAAATCCTCAAAATAAAATTTATTATACTTTCTGCTATCTTATTTGTTCTGCTATTATCTTTGCACTTGCATAAAGCTTTTGCAGATAATTGCACATCTTTAAAGTGGCTTATAAAAAGTAGTCATCAACAAGTTATTGATAAATCATATCCCTATTGGTATTCTGTAGCTCAAGCTAAAAAAGAAAGTAATTGCAGATGGGTAACATCAAAAGACGGCTGGGGCTCTGTTGGATACTTTCAATTAACTCCAAAGATGCTTGATAGTATCTTAAGACCTTTATATCCTAAATACAAAGAAATTAGCTATAACCATTTCCTTGCATCCGCTTATTATATGAAACTCTTACACAAGCAAAATCCTTGTAAAAAATTATTTGTCACTTATCAAATGTTCAATGGAGGTAATTGGGTAATTAGAGAATGTAAGAAAGCTAATTCATGGAAATGGAAAGACTGCAAAAACAATTGTTTAAGAGGGAATGTCTGTGTATGGAAAGTAAATGGAGTTTGTAAGATGTTTAAGTCTGCTTGCGATATAAATTACAATTATAGCATATATATTTATAAATGGGGGCAATATTACAGGGCAGGAGGGGATAATGGATACAACTTCTGGTGAGATTAATCCAATATTAATTAAAGCTTTAGTAAAAGAAGTTCTAAATGAAATGGACATTGTCAGTAGAGATTTATGTGACCAACGATATAATGAGCTTGTCAATTCTATAGATAAAATGGAATCTCAATTAAATAAAATAACCTCCAAAGTAGATAGAGTATACTTTACTCTTATATCTCTAACAGTTTCAATAGCAGTAGCAACAATTACTTTATTAATAACCACTCTAACGAGATGACAAAAAAAATTATTATCATAGCAGTAATCGTCTTAATTGCCTATTTACTGATAACAAATATATTTCTATGGCAAACAACCTCTTATAATGAAAAAATAATCAAAAAGTTGAATGAAAGAATTGAAGCAATTGAAACACAATTATTGGACTTACAAAAACAGCAACTGGAATATGAAAATAAAATTGCCAAATTGAAATATAAAAGGCAAAGTATTAAAAAACCAGTCACCAATGAAGAAACAATAGAAAGATTTAAAGCATTAGGATACAATCCCTTATGAGAACTTTATCAATCATAGTTGCTTTTTTGTTTTTTGCTACAAGTAGCTATGCTGGTAGTATTTGTTTTTCAGAAGAGGAAGCTAAACAAATAGTAGTTGAGTTGGAGCAAAAGAGAATTCTTGAACAAGAAAATCAACAAATGCAATTGCTTATTGATAACTTAAAAAAACAAAATGAACTCCTTAAACAACAAAATGATTTGCTAAAAGGTCAAACAGAAGTATATAAACAAATAGTTGAAGACCAGAAAAAAGAGATGACTAAACAAAAGTTTAAATATTTAGGATTTTCAGTTGATACTTTAATTATTGGCATAGCTGGTGTTGGATTATTGTTGCTCTTAAAATAGTTTTGAAAGATATTGAAAATAAGAAAAAAATGAGTTATATAAAAAATAACAATGGTGGTAACCCTCACAGCTTTGTCTTGTGGGATAGTTTTGAAAGATGTTGAAACCTACAGGATAAAGCGAGTAACTTAATGGAAGGAGGTGAAATGAATGGCAAGAAGGAAAGTTAGAAAAGGCGGAAAGAAAAGAGTAGTCCGCAGAAAAAGATTAGCAAGAAAGCTAATTACTGAAAGGTAAAAATTATGTTTAACTTGGCATCACCACTAACAAGAACAACACCAATGGCATCTGGGGCAATGGGGTTACCACCTATGCGACCTCAGATGCCATCACCTGAAGTGTTTCAAGGAGGAAGAACACCAGAGCCTGCTACTATTATGGCTTCTCCTTTGGCCGACAGAATAGGTGGATTATTAATGCAAAGACAACAACAAGCAGTCTTTGCAAGAGTAGCGGAAACAATAAGAAATGGATTAAGGCTGTTAGCCAGTGTTAAACAAGCACAAGACCCAAAGCAGGCAGCACAAATTGAAAGAATGGCAGCACAGTTACTACAAATGTTTCCACCTATTGCTGTTCCTTCAACAGAAGGTCAAATGGGTGGATTAATGCAAGGTGCACCACCAATGCAAGAAGGTGGAATGCCTATGCCACCACCTTCAATTCCTGCATCAAGAGGTTTATTTGGTGGAATACCATAAAAACTTTAGGAGGATAAAGAATGATAGATAAATTAAAGGAATTGGGATTAGATGAAGAAACAATCGGTAAAATAAACGGGATGCTGGATGAAAAAATGAAGAAATATGAAGAAGAAATTAACAATTTAAAATCACGAACAGAAAAACCTCAGGACTATCCTCCTGATTATTACAACCAATTGGTGCAATATTATCTTGCACAGGCACAGATGCAAAAACCAAAACAGCAACCACAAGAAGATGAGTTATCTTGGGAGCAATATTTTACAGATGAAAATTATGGACCTGCTTTTAAAACAGTAAAACAAGCAATTGATAACTATAAAAAAGAAATTGACACACTTAGAAATTATCTTGCAAGCATTTATCAAAGCTATGTAAGTGACAGAACAAATCTTATTGATTATATCAGTAACCTTGAAGTTCAGAAACTACACAGGGAAAGATATTTAAAAGATAAAGAAAAATATAAATATCTTCCTGATGTTGACCATAAGATACTATCAGAAGAATTGAGAAAAATTGCACAGGAAAAGAATATTGGAACATGGGATGGAGCTTATGAAATTTATTTGAGCAGACATATAGATAATTCACTTGATAACTATAAGAAAGATTTAAAAATGCAAGAAGCACAAAAACCTAATTTGCCACCTACAACAGAGATAGTTGGAAGCGAAACCCCTCAAACTGGAGTGGACACAAAACCAGAATATGATTATGAAAGTGCATGGAAACAAGCTGTAAAAGAAATTTCGGCTGTATGGCCGAAATAAATAATAATATAGGAGGTGTAAAAGGAGATGGCTACTGGGACAGGAGTAAATCCAGCTGTAGCTGTGCTGGCAAGCACTTTAAACTCAATCGTGCTAAAGCACATTGAGCCAACGGTGTTTGCCCAAGTCATGAAAGCCACCCCTGTCTTTTATAGATTTTGGAAAAAAGGACAGGTAGTTGACGGTGGTGCTTCTCTAATGTGGCCCGTGTTGACAAGCGAAAAACAGTATGGTGGATGGTATGTCGGAGCTAAGCAAATGATGAGAGGACCTGAGGACATTATTCAGCCTGCTGAGGTAGAATGGAAACATGCATATGAAGATGTAACAATACCTTATACTGATGTTTTAAGAGCAACATCAGCACATAGTGTTGTTAACTTGGTTAAAACTCTATTTGATGCGGCGATTATGAATTTAAGAGGCAGAATATCAAGAGCTCTGCTTAACAAAGTAACAACTAATGAAACTCCATCTTTAGCACTTGACCATTTCTTTATGGCAATTGACGAAGGAGGAAGTGGAATTAACAATGCAGATGGAATTAAGGTAGCAGGATTTGACAGTTATGCTGGTATATCTCATGATAAACCTTATTGGAAAGGACAAGTTCTTGATAAGAATTCATCTTCAGCAACACTTAGTGATTTACAAACATTATACGGGCAATGTTCAGATGGAAATGAAATGCCAACTCTTGGTATCTTTAATCAGTCTGGATTTAATTTCTTATGGAACTCATTACAGGCACAGCAAAGATGGATGTCAGACGATGAAATGGCAAAAGCAGGTTTTAGAGCAATAATGTTTAATAATGCTTCAATAGTTGTTGACAACAACATGCCTGCTGGTTGCGGATTGTTCATCAATGAGAATTGGGTTGACTTAGTAAGTCATACAGGAGATAACTTTGTTATTGACCCAATTACATTTAGCTCACCAACAGAAAGGACAATGAATACTAAGATTTGTTGGACAGGAAATTTGAGAGTAAAGATTTTAAGGTTTAATGGTAAGATAATAAGGGCTTTAAACTTTTAATATAGGAGGGTAAAGATGTTAGAAGGGTACCTGCCAATAGTACCTTTAAGTGCAAGCAAGATTTTAACTGGCACAGGATTAAATGGAAATACTGACTATCTTGATACGGGAGATCTTGGAAGTTACAACTATATTGTAGTCATTAAAGTTACTTCTCTTACAGGAACTGACCCGACACATCAATTTGATATTGTTTGTGCTGATGATGCAAGTGGAACAAATGCAGTTAATATAATACCACAGACTGCAGCAAAGGGCAGTTTAACTCAATATACTTTTAGTGGAGCTGTTGAAGGTAAACGGTATATTAAGATTAATGTAACACTTGGAGGAACTACCCCTGGAATTGAATATGATTACATGATTAAACTTTTTAAATTAGCATAAATGAATGACTCTTGGAGACCTCATTGCTGATGTTAAAAGTCTATCTTCGCAACTGTCAAGTGCGAGAGCGAAGGATTTTGTTTTAAAGGCTTATGAAAAATTTATAAACATACGCAATTGGCAGTTTCTACAAAAATATTATTACCTTGAAACTATCCCTTCAATTAGTGGTAATGCAGACATTACAAAAGGAAGTAATCAAGTAGTATGTTCCTTTTCTATTTCAAATTCTGATATAGGAAAATATTTCTATGTTTCAGATTTACAGCCAATTAAAATATCAAATGTTGATACCACTTCTTCTACAATCACGCTTGACTTTCCTTTAAATATTCCAACTGGAACTTATAATGTTACCATAAGGCAGTTAATGTATGACTTACCTTCTGATTGTGATAGGATTTTATTTGTAACAAGTAATCTTGGAAGAGTAGAAAAAAGACCTTATGACTTTATTGACTACCTTAACCCTAAAAAAACATTTATTGGAAGCACACCATATTATTATGCGGAAGTATCACCGAAGAAAATTATCTTTTATCCTATTCCTAACAGCATAATGGTATTAACCATATGCTATAAGCAAGCAATGACAATGCCTTCTAATGATACAGATGAAATTGAATACTACCCACATATAGTATCTATTGCTGCAAAGATAGAAGCATGTCATCATTTATATGCCTATACTGGAGATAATACATGGACAGGACTTGCAGGACGGTTTAATGAAGAATTATCAGTATTTTTAAATGAGGCATTTAGAGAAGATAAGAAGCATAAAAAATCTTATCCTTCAGTTATTGGCCCTCTTGATGAAATTAATCCTCACGATATAAACTATTTAAAATTTATAAGATTTTGGGGGCAAATGTGACTGTAAAAAGACTTAATCCTTTAATTGATGAAGACTGGGATTTATTTTACCAATTATGCGGAAGAGTAAGAGAAGCTTGTAGAAGAGGATTAAGTAATTTTAACGAAGACATCCTTGTTTCTATGTTAAAAAAAGGATTTGTTAATGATAGTAGTCTTTTTCTAATTGTTGTATTAAATGACCACAATCAAATAATATCACATTTGGTTGGATGGATAATAATAGAATTTGATAAAGAAATATTTTTTATTCATCAAGCTGTCTCTGATGTTAATTTAGGTAACTATATTTCCCCTATTTGGAGTGAGATAAGAATGATGTTACCTAAAAATGTAGTTATTAGATTTTGGACTAAAAGAGTAGGCTTTGAAAGATATTTTAAAAAATTAGGAATGAATGTTAAAAATAAATATACATTGTTGGAGGTGTAAAAAATGGGCGGTGGAATATCTCCTCTACTTCCTTTAACCCTGACTGGTGCATCAATGCTTGGAATAGGACCAAAAATAGGACCAAGAGACCCTTTGACAGGACAAATTAGAGGACCTAATCTCTTAGGTCTCACAGGGCTTGGACTTGGAATAAAAGGAGCATTAGCCAGAGAAGCTATGGCAAAGGATATATTGACAGGTTTAAAAACAGGTGTTGCACCTAATTTACCACTTACTGCAAGCTCTGCTTCTCTTATAAGTCAAATAACTGCTTTGCAAAGAGCTGGAGTGCCACCTGAAGTAATAAGAAGGTTATTTAAGCCTAACATGCTAAATATATTTAGAGGATATTAAAAATGGGTGGCGGTGGACGCACAACACAAACAACAGAACCCAAAATTCCAGAGGAACTTAAACCTTATGCAAGACAGTTAGGATCTGCATTAGAAGGAGCAATAGGGCGATATCCCTTAGATTTTCTTTTTCAATATAGACCTATGCCAATACTACCACCTTCTCCAGAAGAAATGTTTTTAAGAAATGTAATCATGGGATTACCTTTTGGTGGACAATTACCTTTTAGTGGGCAGCAGCCCCCAATTGAAACCCCATATAAAGATATATTTATACCTCCTTACATGCCATTAGCTCCAATGACAACTCCACAACCTGTAACAACTCCACCTGTAGCAACTCCACCTCAACAAAGTATAGAGCAATCTCCAATAGCTGATTGGTTATTAATTCAACAGCTTGCAGAAGTATTTGGTACACCACGTTTTCATTCTTCATCTTGGGAAAGAGGTAGAAATCCATTATTCAATCCAGAGAGGTTTAATCAAATGTTAGCAAGACATTTGCAAGAACAGGGATTACCTGTAAATGAATACACATTAGAAATGGCTAAAAGAGCTTATGATTTAGCATTTTATAAAGGTTTAAAGGAGATGGGGTAATGGCAATAGCAACACCAGCTGATATTGAACTATTATATAGGACTGTTTTAGGCAGAGAGCCTGAACCTGAAGGATTTCAATACTGGACAGGGCAAAATTTACCTCTTGAAGAACTTGTCCCTGCATTTGTATCTGCGGCAACTCCAGAGTTTGATATTAGGGCAGAATTTCCCATAGGAACATCACCAGAAGAAACAATTAAAAGTACATATCAACTTGTCTTAGGAAGAGAACCAGAACCTGAAGGATTTCAATATTGGATGGGAGTAGCAGGAGGATTATCACCAGAAGAATTAAGCGATGCAATTATTCAAGCAGCTTACCAAGAACTTGTAGGTAGAGCTTCTGGAGCTTTTCCGCAACCAACTGAACAACCAACTACTGATTCTTCAAAACTACCAACAGACTATATGTCAGGTGTTCAGCGTGTTATGACATTACCTGAGCAAATGGCTTTTCAAACATTACAGGGACTGGGGAAATATGAACCTCCAGCATGGGCAACAGATGTTCTTAAAGGAATAGCGGAACATCCAGAAACAGAACAAGAAAGATTTGCTTTTGGAGAGGCTCAAAGATTTTTTGGACCTCTTGGGCAATCTCCATATACAATTGAAGCATTAAAAGCTTGGGAGAAATTAACAAAGCCTACTATAGAGCAAGCTATGGCAATACAAGGGACATATGCACCAAGTGGGGCATATGCGGAAACACTATCAAGAGCAAGAACTGAAGCGACTGTTCCACTGATTCAGCAAGATTTACAATCAAGACTTGCAATGCTTCCTTTTATAGCAGGCATGGGAGAAAGCCAAAGCCAAAGACGGCTTCAGGCATCAGGAATGGGGTCAGAAGCTGCATTGTCTGCCGCACAACTTCAAGCACTTGCTGCTTCACAACTATCAGGCATGGGAACTACCTTAGCAGATAGATATAGAACATCATTATTAGATGCTTTAGCTATAGCAGGTATGCCAAGAGAGTTTGCTCAACAACAGATTAGTTCATCATGGGGTGCATTAGACCCAATTATGCAAGCATATCAATCTTTATACTTTGGACCTTTTGCAGGAGTAATTTCCCAGCCAGGGTCTGTAACTACTACAAGCGGTGGTAGTGGCTGGGGTATTGGTAAATAAAAAAAGGAGGTGATAAAATGGCAAAATCAAAAGGGAAAGGAATTGATACTCCAAGACCAAGACCAGTTCCTCAGGGAGGTAGCTCAACAATAACACCTAATACTGATAACTTCCCTGGCTCAATCAAGAAAGAAAACAGAGGCAAGAAGTAAAACATGGGTGGCGGTTTTTGGACTTCACCAGTAACACAAACTGTTTTAGGCTCTCTTGGTGGGCTAAGAGTTGGGCCTTATAGTATGGTAGCCCGTGGCGGGGGATTTCGTCCTTTTTTGCCTGCTTATTTATATGCAGGCCATAAGTCAGCAGAAGAAATGTTTAAAGGGCTTGAAGAATATATTCCACCAGGGACTTTGTCTGCTTTAAAAAGACATGCTTTTGCAACTGGTGAGTTACCTTCTCTTGGCACTATCCTCCCACTTATAACAGTCGGGCAAACTGCAAAAGTTTATGAAAAAATGATGCCTTTGTTGTTTAAACCACCAGAGGTTCAATTAACAGAAGAAGTTCCTCAAAAAGAAATAACTCCATATGAAGAGATAATGAAATGGGAACCAGAATTAACTCCTCAAATAGAGACAAAAGCCTCCCAACCAACTCTAACTCCACCAAGAGAGCCAAGAAAAGTAAAGTTAGACATACAGAAATTCAATCTTGCTCCTTCTGTTAATTTTATTGATATGAATGAATGGTTGAAATTGATTAAAGAAAATCCACACGCAGCAGGAGCTATATTTGAACTTGCCAAGATGGAGCATGACAAATCTGTTATCTGGAGTATGGCTCAAAATACTAATTTAGATGAAGAAAATCTTAAAATGATAAGCTTTTTACTGAATACAGGAGATACAGAAGGTGCTAAAAAACATTTTATGGATGCTACACAAAACAAACAAATCGGCGGATTTATAAATGAAATATCCAAGTCTTATGCTGAAAAGGGAGGAGTTACTCCAGAAATAATAGCATCTGCAGCAGAGTTAGGAATATCTTTACAGGCTTTTAACAACATTGATAATCTTTTAAGCAAAAGCTATGCCTTAAGATTTGTTAATGAACCTGAAAAAGTAAAAGAGATAGCTGACTTAGCAGTTAATCGTCTTAAGTTATTACTCAAAGGTGATAATAAAACAGTTTTAAAAGTGTTAGGAGATTTTGGCATTAAGGATAAAAATAAGTGGCTTGAAGAACTAAGACAAAATCTAATTGGCCACTTGCAAAATATAGCTTTAATAACTAAAAATCCAAAAGAATTATTCAATTACGCTGATACTTATATTAACAGCTTTGGAGGTGTAGTGATTAAAGCACTTCAGGATGCATTCTACCTTAAAAAAGCATTAGCGGTTAGTGGTGGAAGAGGAACAGGTGGAATAGGATTAAAAGATATTACCCAGCGGTTAAAAGAACTTAGCAGAGATAAAGAATACTTTGAAAGAAAGCTTTTTGATGCAAAAAGAACAGGAGATGTAGCTGCAATAGATGAATGCTTAAGACAAATTAGGAAAAAAGAAGCACACATGGCTGAAATAATAAATCCACTTCCACCAGATATAAGAGAACAGTTAATAATGGAATACTTACCTAAAGGATTACCACAAACACCTACACCACAACCTCAAACACCTACAACCCAGCCTCAAACAGGAAATTTTTTATTAGACTTATACAATAAATTCTTTGATGTTAAAAAATAAAAACCATGCCAGTAATTAAACTTCCTTCCTTTGATACTAAAGCACTCCAAGAAAAATGGTCTTCACCGAACCAATGGAGAGAAGAATTTATAAAAGAATGGTCTTCACCTGAAGTAGAAAAATTTAGGAGACCATATAAATATGCTCTCTGGTATGCAACATCTAAACTTCCTGAAGAAGTTATCGGTAGCTTATTTAGCCTCAAATTCGCTGATGCAGTAAAGTCTATTGGCAAATGGGTTACTGCAGGTAAGCCTGATTATCTTTTTTACTATGATGATTTGTTAAAAAATCCTGCAAATGCTAATGACCCTATACTTCGAAAACTACCTCATATGTCTACTCAAGAACTTAAGAAGTTTAAAGATGATCTTGTTAGTTCAGTAACATTACAAATTATAGAAAGATTACAAAAAGAAGGAATGACAAGTGAGCAAGTAACTTCACGCTTAAAAGAATTTGATAAATACATGGAGAATGAACTAAACAAAATATATATTTCATCTCAATTCCATAAAAAAACTCCAATAGAGCTATCTACAGTAGATAAAGAATTATTGTCTCTTGTGTCAGCAGCTAAATTAGGATATTTAGTTTTTAAAGGAGCACAAAAGATTATTCCACCAGCTGGTAAAAAATTACTGCCTAAGATATTGTATAAAGGAACTGCTGAAGGAGCTGGATGGGCAGGATTTTCATTAGGATATGATATGCCAAAGCTTCTTGATAAAGAAAGCGAAATGACTGTTCATAACATGCTTGCCAATACTGCTTTTAGTTTTTTGTTAGGAAAATATTTACCACCAGTTTTAGCATCAGGGCTAAAAGCAACTACAAGAGCTACAGGGCAAGTTGTATCAACTGCAGTATATCCAGCTAAATGGGCAGGACAAAAGGCAATTGAAAAGATAAAGAAAAATCCTGAATTGCTTGAAAAAATAGAAGAACATACCCCATCAATTCTATGGGGTCTTTATGGAAGAATTTTTAACCCTAAGTCTGTTATTCCAAAATCAGCTACAAATAAAATCCTTTCTAATATTCATGGAGTAAATAATTATGTATCTGCAGGTATATCAGAAAAGACCTATGCTGGCTTTAAAAATAAAGCAGTAGCAGAAGAACTAAACAGTTTATTTGAAAATGTTGTTCTATCTAATGAAAAAAGAAGACCTATTTATATCAAATTAGGATGGCTTGATGAAAAAGGAGTTGTCAATCTTGGAAGATATACTCCAGAACAAAAGTTTTCTTATTTATGGTTTGAAGGTATATTTAATCCAGAAAATCCAGCTTTCAAAATATTAAAAGAGAGGTATCCAAATTTATACAATCATGTAGAAAACGAAGCTATTAATTCTATTAGACTTTTTGATACAGATAAAACATACTTAAATTTGCTTGAAAAACTTAAAATTGTTACTCCTAAAAGCATTGAAAAAGCTAAGAAAGGATTAGCAAAATATGAAAGATTTTTAAATAATACCATTAAAGAAAAAGAAGCACTTGAGAATAAATTCAATAGTTACATAAAAGCCTACAGCCATGTTCAAAACCGACTTAAAAAAGAACTCTTGCCTTCTATAAGTAGATTTAATAGTCATATAAGGAATATTGGCAAAATTGCAGATGAAATAGCGCCTGAAATGAAAGGAGAGATTTTAGCAAATGAACTTAGAAAAGAGATGAAAATACCAGAGCTCTATGGAAGTTACAAAGCCCATTTGGAAAATATTGATGCACTAATAGAGAGAGCAAAACAAATCAAAAAGGAGCATATTAATAAATTATTGAAAGAAAAAGATGAGCTAATAAATACTTCTGGGAAATACATTGAAGAATTAAATGTTGCGGAGAGATTTGAGAGAGTATATAACCAAATGCCTGAGTTATTAAGAAAAGGACAATATCAAGAGTTGTTAAACATAGTAACTCCTTTTGCAGAAACAAAAACTTCAATTGGTAAATATGCTAATGCAGTTACCAAATTTGTTTTAAGAAATAGGTTATTCAAAGATGTTATTAGAAAAGACAAAACCCTTGACAATCGCATCATAAGGCTTGCAGGCAAAATACAGAATAAAAAAGAAGCATTATTTAAAAAAGAACAAAAACTACTTGAAAACTTAGATACATCTATATTTGAAAGATTTTCACTTGCCAGAGATCCTATTGGAGCATTATTAAGAAGAGACGCTACAACTGTAATTAACAATATATTCAGAATGTCACCAAAAGAGCTGCAAGTTCACTTCAAAAGAACATTAACACAGCCTTCTGAACTTGAGACCATGATTAGCTTTGTTAAAAGTATTGAAGATAAAAACATTCCAAAACACGAAATTAAAAGAGCAATAGCTAAGGTTATAGGAACAGACATGAGTATACCTGATTCCGCAATAAGAAGAATAACTAAAGAAATAGAGTTTAAGCATTCTTTGCCGTTTAAAGCAAAGGAAGAACAAATATCTGAAATAATAAAAGCAATGGAAATAGATGAGAAAACATTGTTTGAAATCCTTGAACAAATGCCATCTGTTCGCAATCTTGTTAGCAGAATAAAAGATATTTTAATAACTTCAGGAGCTAATGATATAACTGCCTCATCCATTGCAAAAAGGCTTATATCTGAGTTATATGGACTTGTTGAAAAAATTCCTGCAAGCCAAAGGTTTTTAACAACTCCAGTCAGTAATTACTTAATGTCAAAACAAGCAAGATTTATGTTTGATGTAGCAACTGGAAGAGATTTGTTAAGAACTACAAAGTTTGCTAAATTTAGCGATTGGTTTACTGTTCCTCCTAAGGCTTTAATGCTTTCAATATCTCCATTTCATACTCTATCCCTTGCAAAGTCATTTACATACTCCACTGGTGACATGGCAACTGCTATTAAGTCTGTCTATGATACCAATAAGGCTATGCTTAAATTTTATAAATCTTTGCTAAAGTTTAAATCTCATCCCGCTGAAAAAGCAGCGGAAGATTTCATCTCAAAACAAAGGCAAGAAAGTTTTGAGATGCTAAAACAAATTTATCCAAAATTAAAAGAAATAGGAATTGATGCAAAAGACCTACCCGTTACATTTGGAAGAACCCTTGATGTTGCATGGCTTTCTGCAGAAACAGATAGAATGAAAACAATTGCAAGACTTTCCTTTGGTGATATAAGTCCTACAGCCATTATATTTGAAGGTATGTATCCCTATTTAAAGGCAAGAGATATAAGCTATGTTGTGGATAAGGCATTAATAGATATTAAGACAAATCCATCAGGAAGACAAAGAATAATAAATGAGATGATAAGAAACATAACAGATGTAAACTGGAAATATGGAGGATTAATAGAATTCTTAAGACAATCTGCTGATACAAGAAGAGTATGGAGAACTATATTATTAGCACCAGACTGGCAGTTATCTCTGATGAAACAATTTTTAACTCCGATAATTGCACCTAATGAAGCAAGGTTGAGATACTTAGCTTCTACATTTGCCTATAACTATTTAATGTATTCACTTGAACAATCTAATATGAGAGGTTACCATGACCCTGTAAATGATTTTGATAGGTTTTTAACCCGACTGTTTGATAAGAAAAATCCATTTGAAGCATTAAACTGGGATAAATTTTTATATAAAATGGATTTCTTTGCTTATGAAAAAGAACCAATTGATTGGATATTAGCATTTAAAGACATAGTTGCTAATCAAGACTTTCATGAAGCATTAAGAATTTACTTTAACAGGTCTTCTATGCCTATAAGATTTATACAATATTTAGCTGGAGCAAATGACCCGACTCATTGGTCATGGAAAGGCTTGGCGGTGCAATTTCCATTTTTAGCTGCCTTACCTATACCAATTCAGAACTTGCTTACACATCAAGAATTGTATAATATTAATGCAAAAGGCAGTTTTATTATGACTACACTGCAAGCACTGTCTGTAAGAGCACAGATAGTCCCAGCAAGCAACATTTTATCCGAAATGATCAGACATAAAATATTCTATCCATCCGCTTTTGAGACATACATATCTCTTCCTGAAGGTAGAAAACAATTAATACAAGAATTTGAACAAAGCTATGGCACTTACGGTAAGAGAGGTGCTACTCGGTATCTATCTCCGAGACAGTTTAGAAATGCAGTAATAAATAGTAATGTTCAAAAATTACTATATAAAGATTATAGACTGGAATACAATGATGCAGTGTCATTGGCAAAAAGTGGTCAAGGTAAGTTAAGCAGGGAAAAAACAGATGAGATAGTTGAAAAAATGTTCCGCTCAATTGAACAATTTAAAAATGTTGTTCCAGAAGAGTATAAAAATAAAGTATCTTTTTATCTGCCATCAAAGGCAGAAATTGGTAAAGTAATAGAAAAGTTAATCAAGAGTGAACTCATATCTGAACAAAAAAGAAAATATCAAGATGATGCATGGCTTGAAGTGGAAGATGATGAAATATTACAACAACTTCCACCCAGCCTATATACCAGCCCTTATAATGATGGTGATTACCTTTTTGAAAGAATGGAGTAAACCATTTCGAAATACTGTTACTCTATCCAAATAACTCATTCCCACTTAATGTTGCTCTTTAAGAATAACTCATTCTAAAAGCATGTTGCTCTACTAAAATAACTCATTCCAATTTGAGAGAATGGAGTGAACCATTCTGCGTTTTTGTTACTCTATCCAAATAACTCATTCCTACCTTTTGTTGCTCTTTAAGAGTAACTCATTCCAAGGCTTGTTACTCTGGTAAAATAACTCATTCTAAAGGCATGTTGCTCTGTTTTAGTAACTCATTCCAAGTGCTTGTTGCTCCATTTATGTAACTCATTTTACCCATTTGTTGCTTGCTAATTGTAACTCATTTAACTTCCGTGTTGTTCTCAAAAGATAACTCATTTACACCTTCTGTTACTCCTTTTAAATAACTCATTTCTTTCTGGTGTAACTCTCAGATACTAACTCATTCGTTTTCCATGTTGCTTCCGTTCTTAAATTCATTTTAATCTGGTTTTGCTCCTAACCTTTAACTCATTCTAAACTTTCTGTTACTTTCTACAAATAACTCATTTCAACTGCCTGTTGCTCATACCAAGTAACTCATTTTTTCTCACATGCTAACTCGTTTACTTGTCATGTTACTTCTGAATGCCAACTCGTTCTTTTTTTAATGTTGTTTTCAGCTCTTAACTCATTCCTACGCAATGTTGCTCTCATAGATTAACTCATTTAAACTTTCTGTTGCTTTTTAGAGATAACTCATTCACACTCTCTGTTACTTGTTACAACAAATTCATTCCCCACTCCATGTGCTCTCTTAAAATAACTCATTGTCAGTCCATGTTGCTGACAGAATAAAACTCATTCTTAACCCATGTTGCTTCCAATTTGTAACTCTCATTTGTTAACTCATTTTTTTCTCCTGTTGCTTGTTCAAGATAACTCATTCTTATCCAATGTTTCTTGGAGGGAATAACTCATTCTTCTAATGTGTTGCTTTAGCTATGGTAACTCGTTCTTTTCATATGTCACTTTTTCATGTTAACTTTTTATTCAATCACTCCATTTTTTAACTTATTCTTACGTTGCTTATTCAAGCTAACTCATTTCAGCACTCTGTAGCTTGTATCCTTTAATTCATTCATAAACTCTGCAGCTTCTCACTTTTAACTTGCGCCTTGTAATTTATTTAATCTCCATGTTTTTTGCTTACTCAAACTCAAACTTTTTATCACTTTTAACTCATTTTTTGTCTCCTGTTGCTTAATATTTAAAACTTGTTGGTTCATTTCAAAACATGGCTCGGAGACCCCTTCTGTAAGGAAGGGGAGGAAAGCCATTCTCCTTTCTGAAAAATTTCTCTTGACATTTTCAAATATATGATGTATAATAACATTATGAAACTTACATTGCAAATAAAACTTTTGCCTTCTGATGAACAAGCGAATTATCTTCTTGAAACTATTAAAGAGTGCAACCGTATTTGTAATGAAATTTCTAAGGTTGCATGGGATAACAAAGTTTTCAATCAATTTAAACTTCACCATCTTGTTTATCACAAAATTAAAGCCACCTCTAATCTTTCTGCTCAGGTTCTTATTCGTTGTATTTCTAAGGTTGCAAACGCTTACAAATCTGGTAAAAAATTTCAAAGAAAATTTAAACCTCTTGGCGCAATAACTTATGATGCTCGCATTCTTTCTTACAAAAAAGATAATTCTGTCTCTATCTGGTCTGTGGATGGAAGGTTGAAAATCCCTTTTGTTTGCCATAATCCTAAATACCTTCCTTATATTAAAGGTGAGGCAGACCTTGTTTACAAGAAGGGGAAGTTTTATCTTTTCCAAGCCATTGAAGTTCCAGAAGAAGATATAAAAGATGTTGAAGAATTTATCGGGGTGGATTTTGGAATTACAGATACTGCAACGCTCTCTGATGGAACGAGTTTTAGTTCTCAAAACTTGAATAAGGTTAGAGATAAATATTTTAAAGTGCGTCGCTCTGTTCAACGCAAAGGCACAAAAGGAAGCAAAAAACTTCTGAAACGGCTTAAAGGCAGAGAACAGAGATTTGCCACTATTACCAATCACACTATCAGTAAGCAAATTGTAGAAAAAGCTAAATCTGAAAATAAAGGAATTGCTATTGAAGACTTGACCTACATTAGAGAAAGAACCAGAGTTAGAAAAGCTCAAAGACGAAAACACCACTCTTGGGCTTTTTCTCAACTTCGTTCTTTTCTTGAATATAAGGCTAAACTTGCTGGTGTCCCTCTTGTTGTGGTTGACCCTCGTTATACAAGCAAAATTTGCAATGTATGCAAGTGCATTGGTAATAGAAATGGCAAGCACTTTAGTTGTCCAAACTGCGGCAATTCCATTGACTCTGATGTCAATGCGGCGATAAATATTGCCCAGTTGGGGGGGGCGATCGTAAACCGTCCCGAAAAGATGAATATGTTGAATTTTATTAGTTCTCATATTCCTCTTAAAGCTCCGTCCGTAAGGGCGTGGTAGTTTACTCCACTTTCCTGTTACTAAGTTTATCTAATTTTTTTATCTTTTTTTCTCAAACTTTTTTCTATCTCTAACACCTTTTTCCAGTCAATAAAATCATCATGCTTTAGGAATTCAAAGCTATATGGCATTCTATATTGCATGCCATTTAGTTCTCTACTCGCTTGATACATATGTGCAAGGAATATTTTAAATGCTTTTCTTCTTGCAGACAATGTAGCTCTTCTACTTGGAACTACCTTGCCTTTAACAGTCCTAACATAATCAACGCCTCTTTCCATTAGCTTTCTTCTTTCATTTATAAACACTCTTCCATAAAAAGAATTATCTGGTTTTTTAACCCAATAGTCAGTAACAATAAAATATGTTTCTTTGGCATAATCATTCCAGAAGTGGTAATATCCTCTAACCTTTGTTGGTGGCTTAGGTTCTGCAGAGACAATTTTTGCTCCACATTTTCTCATCTCTACTCTTTCAACCATTTGTATTTTTCCTGTTTCTTCATCTTTGACAACATCGCTGTCTGAATTTGTTTTAACAGATTGAATGCAAGTTGCTCCTGTTAAAAAAGGGTCTTTAGGTAATAAGACCTTATGTCCTTTTTCGCAGGTACAAGCCCAGTAAATAGGAACAACTCCAAAGTATGCATACCAGCTTGACAGCTCCTTATTTATGTCAAGCCCCAGGGAGAGCAATCTCAAAGAGGTTCTAACACTTATTCCATTGACTTTACTTAGAAACTCTGCGTAGATAGGAAAACTACTTAATACTTCATCTGCTTCTTTAACTACTTCTTTCTCAAATCTTTCAATACTTTTGATGTGGTTGAGTGCGATAATTCTTCTTGGGTCTTTTTCATCATACTCTTGCTTGATTGCCCGCAGACGGTTTTCTGCGGCAACTCTTATTTTTTGAACCATCTTATAAGTGTCACACATTGATTTTAAAGCTAAGTCTTTCATTTTATACCTCCTTTCACTCAAATATTCCTGTGGCTATATATTCACAGTTTTTGTTTTCTTTTATAATCTTTTTATAATTGCGATTAAACTCTTTTTTATCAAGAAGATTAAACCTCTCTATCATGCCTTTCTCACACCATATTTCTCCTTTTTTAATCTTTAAGTAATAGCAGTTAAAACAACTATCTCTTTTAGCCGTTTTAGCTAATGTTTCAATAACTTCTGCTATCATTTCTCCCTCCTTTTTATTTTTCCGAGCAAATCTTCAAAATCTTTCAATCTTAAAATTACATAGTCATTTTTGTATTGTTGCCCTAAAACATGAACTATTACTGCTGGTGTTTTCCCTTTTTCGCAATTTCTTGCAGCCTGCAAGAACCATTTCTCTGCAACAAATTTTTTTCTGCTTTTCACTTCAAAATCAAACAAGCTATGAGATATGTCACACTTCCCAAGTATTCCTATTCTTTTACCTCCTATCTTTTTTTGTATAGCTCTTTCTACTCTTTTACCTCTTTGCCTATTTTTAGCTACATTTGTCATTTTTTATTACCTCTTTATCAAATGCTCCAAATATCCACAACAGAGTTCGCTTCTTAATTTACAATTTCTTATTTGTGCTTCTTTTTGATTGATTATCCTTTGGCAATTTTGATATACATTCAACTTGTCCTTTACTGCAGAAAAATGCCACGCATAGCCTAAAATCACTCCGATAAATAATCCAATAAGTAAAAAGTTAAAGTTTTTCTTTAAATTTTTCATACTTCTCTCCTTGTTGCAATAAGAATAAGATGGTTAGTATTTTTGCCCGCAAGCCCAATTGGTTTCCAAGACTGATTGAACTTTATTGTCACTTCGTCTCCATCAAGAACTTCAATCGCATCAAGTAAGAATTTAAGATTAACTACAAATCTCAAAACTACATTTGGGTCAAAAGGATATTCTTGAACATTCTCTGTTTTTATAATGTTTATTGTTTCTGTTACTTTTTCTCCACCTGTAATTTTGAAGGTATAATTTTTAACAAAGCATGTCAATTCATCTATGTTCATTTTTTTTAATTTTTTAATTTTATCCATAAATTCACTTCTGGAGACTTTAATTTCTGTCTTAAACCTCGTTGGTATAATTGCAAGATAGTCAAAATATTTAACATCAAGAGGTTTTATTTGGATGATTTTATTTTTGGTTTTTATTTGTCCTTCATTGCCAATTTCAACATATTCATCTGTAGAGTTTAAAGACTTTGTAAAGTTCAGAACCTCCGATTTAGGCAATACTATCTGCATATCTTCGTAGTTTTTAGATAAATTGGTAGCAAACACTGACAATCTTATATTGTCACTACCAACTATTCTTAAAACATTACCTTTAACATGGAATAAAAACCCTCTTAATGGTTTATAATCATTTAACTTTTCATTAATAAATGGTGCAGTCTTTTTTATTGCAGTTTTGAATGTTTTGACATCAATCATTCTATTCCTCCTTTTCTTCAATTTTTTTCGTTCCAAATACATATTTTATTTCTTTTTCCATAGCTGAAGTAAGAATATCGTATTTTTTTGCAAGATATTTTGCTTTAGCTGTATCAATTTTGATGGAATTTAAAAATGGAATTTTATTATCTTTGCACAATGTTAAAAATTCAGAGACATTAACTTTTGTATAAAATCTTTCAAAAAATCCCAACTCTTTATCTCCAACTTTTATTTTTTTGCCTGTTATTTCTGCATGTTTTCTTAACATCTCTTCATATCTTTCAATCTGAGCTTTTAAGTATAAATACTTTTCAGCAACTGCCTGTAAGTCTGTTTCATCTGTTTCTGTCTTTCCATATTCGCAACCTTTTCTATATTCGCAGTATTCACATTCTGAGGTCTTAATCTGCATTCTTTGTATCCTTCTTTTAGCCTTCTCAATTTCAGAAAGAATAAAGTCAACAGATGGAGGATTTATTTCAACAAGCGAGATTGGAGAGTACAAGTTATAAGGAGCTAATATCCCTATTTTGGTTTGTGCGGTAGGTCTTTCTTCATTCGCAAGTGCTGAATAAACAAGCAACTGAAGTTTGTCTCTTTCATTTATACCACTATTGTATCTGCACTTTATATCAATAATTACCCTACTCACTTCTGTTTCCATTACCACATCTGCAAAGGCAATAAACTCAATATCTTCTTGTTGAAAATAATGCGAATATTTTTTTTCAACAAATATAGAATTGTTTAAGTATGGAGTAAGGGCAGGATATTCTATTTGTTTTTTTAGAAAATCCTGCTGAATGTTCTCATGAATTTTATGAGCCTCAACAAACTCAGGCACTTCTGTATCTGGAGGTGCATTTTGAATATATTTTTTTTCAAAGGCAATCCTGCAACCTTTTGTTGCATCAATCTTACTGAAACTCCATTTTTCCATTGTTTTTACCTCCGCATCACAATTTTGCGTATATGTCTATGTATCCTAATTTTTCATATGCTAACAATAACTCTTCACATGTGAGTTTTACATGAGATTTGATAAATTCACCAAGTAAAGGATATGCATGCGTAATAGCAACCTTCAAATTGCAAACTTCGTATGTTTCAGGCACACTTTCTCTGAATTCAGACCTGAAAACTATCTTTCCTTCTCCGTATGTTACGGATATATCTGGGATAATGCCGTCAAATATTTTTGAAAACCTTCTGGCGATTTCTTGCTTCACTTTCTCCTTTTGATCGCTTGGCATGGTATAAACAATAGGGCGCATAAAAAATGAATACAGCTTTGAAAACTTCATTTCTTCCATTTTTTCTTCTTGTAAATATGTCATTATTTTTCCTCCTCTTTTGCAAGTTCTTCTAATCTTTTTATTACTTTTACAAATCTTGCCAATGAAATTTCTATATCACTTTCAATGAAATTGACCAACAGAGGAAAAACATATTCAATTGCACTTACTAAATCATACTTCGCACCTCCTATGACTTTGTCTGTTTTTATTGTAGAAGTAAGAAATATTTTCCCATCTTTTTCATGGAGATAATAAATCCCCCCTGGTGTCAATCCTTCCAATACTTTTTTCAATTCTTCAACGATTTCTAATTTTTTTGTAGACATTTCTTTGTTTAATTTTTCATAATCTTGATATAATTCTAAAAATGTCATTTATTTCCTCCTTTAAAATGGTTCTTTATTTAACTCTGTTATAACTTTTGAAGCTTCCCCTTTGGTCAACTCTTCCAGTCTTTCAATTTTCTTTCCTATTATGGTCTCAATTATATCCTTTTCTACTCCTCTTTTTTTCAACAAACCCAAAATAAGGTTAATTTGAGGTTGTGAAATCTCTTCAGATTGCCAATCTGCCTTTTTTTCTTCGTGTGAGCCGCCAGGAGGTTTTTCTTTTGACCCAGGAGGAGGAACTATAGGCTCTTTCTTTTCATGTGTTCCTGGAACAAATGGTGAAGAAATTTCCAAATTTGCATCCGTGTCTTCCTCTGTGGCAAGCCCCAAACCAAGAGACAGTGAATATCTTTTTGCATAGGTTAAAGCAGCTCCCCATTCCTGAATAGGAAGCATCCTCTTTTCTTTTTCACTAACAGAAGCCTCAATTGGTGCTTTGAATTTTGTTATCTCTTGATGTCCTAATGAATGGGTAATAACGCACTCAACAATCACAGCCTTGTCTTCAAATTCTGTTTTAAAATGATAAGAAAATCCGTATTTCTCTAACATTGGCTTAATTGCCTCAATAATATCATCATAGGTAGCATAGAAATATCTAATAGTGCCATCCTTATTTCGCACTATCTTTGTTTTTTTGATTGGTTCTAGGCTGGATTGAAATGAAGATAAGGCTTTGAAAAACTCTTCTTTTGCGGTTTGTTTTTTTCTCTGTTCTTCCAACTCAATTAGCATCTTAGTAATTTCAGCATTTCCCTTTTCAACTGCGATTTCTAAAACTTTGCTTTGTTCCATTGGTTCTTTCATTTCTTCTTTTGCTTCCATTTCTTTTTTCATTTTATACCTCCTTCCATTTCTTTTATTAATTTTTCTTCAATTAAGTAAGAATAATATTTTCTTTGCTCTGCTTCAATCTCATTAAGTCTCTCATCTACAATCTTGCGAATTTCAGTGAGTTTTTCATGGCGAGACTTTGACATATCCAACAATTCCTTTTTGATTTGGCTAAGGATTGTTAATTCTCTTGCTGACCACATTTTTTTCTTCCTCCTTGACTTTTTTTTAATCTTATTTTATACTTGCTTATATAAAATGTCAAGCATTTTGTAATTTAATTTTTAAATATATTTATAAAAATTTTTAATAACATATTTTAGGGAATTTATGCTAAAATATGCAAAAAATCAAAAAAAAGGAGGGGTAAAATGTTAAAGTTTGAAATCAAAAAGAAGAAACTAACCAAGTGGGGGTATAGTCATTATTGTCTCTTTCTACCAAGTTCAATTATGTCTGCTTACAATTGGGAAAAAGGAGAAAGTATCAAAATTGTCATCATGGAAAATGAAGTTGTCATAAGAAAGAGAAATACAAAGGGTATTCCTAAAAAACTGTGTAGAAATGGATACACAGTTGTCTTGCCAGCAAAAATAATGAAAGCATATGGATGGAAAGAAGGAGAAAATGTTTCTGTAATCATAACCCCCAAAAAAGTCACAGTGAGGAAAAACCAGCAAGGAGAATAAAAAAATGCTACACAAATGGGCTGAAGTATATGTGAATGTATACGGCTTTTCAGTGATACCTCTGAAAGGCAAAAAGCCAGTCATAGAATGGAAAGAATACCAACAAAGGAAGCCTACCATTGAAGAGCTTCAAGAGTGGTTTCAAGAGAATAAATTCAATATTGGAATTATTACAGGCTCTATTTCAGGAATTGTTGTTGTTGATTTTGACAGCGAAGAAGCATATCAACAATTCAAAGATATTCAGTCTCCACTTGTAAAAACAGGCAAAGGATATCATATGTATTTCAAATATCAAGATGGTGTCCGCAATTTTCAGAAAAGAGAAGATTTACAAGAAATAGACCTACGAGCTGAAGGTGGATATGTTGTTGCACCTCCAAGCATGCACCCAGAGACAAAGACTTTTTATGAATGGATTAATCTTCCTGAAAAAGATAACTATCCAGAACTGCCTCAAATATTCTTTGAACCACCAAAGCAAAAATCTGATTTAACTAATTTGTATAAAGGAGTTCCAAAAGGTGAAAGAAATGTAAGTCTAACTAAAGTAATTGGTTCAGCTGTATCAGATGGGTTAAGTTACGAAGAATGCCTCACATTAGCATTGTCGGTAAATGAAAAAAATGTTCCACCACTTCCAGAAAAAGAGGTAGAAACAATAGTAAAGAGCATCTATGAGAAACACAGAAAGATAGATATATTGCCACCAACTTTTGAAATTGCTGAAATTCCATTCGGATATGAATTGTTTTATCCACCTTTAAAGTTATACTTTAAGGTTAAGAACATCCACCATGAAAAAGATGGACTGAAATGTTACCTTGAAATTCTCTGCGAAGATGAAAGAGCAAAAGCAAAAGATATATACTCTGCAAACTTTAATTTCTACTCCACCAGGAGCTCTTCAGAGTTAACAAAAATACTTTCTGCCAATATTCCATCTCTACCAAATCCAACACAGCTGATTGAAAGTTTTAAAAAAGAATTTAAAAATGCATACTTTAAAATACCAATTGCCAAGATACAAGGAAGGAAAATAGATTACTCATCCAATTTTCTGTTTATGCCTTTTATCTTAAAAGACAGCATCAACATGATATATGGCTTAGGTGCTACTGGAAAATCTACCTTTGCTTGCTACATCGCAGTGATGTTAGAAAAAAGAGGATATAATGTTTTATATCTTGACTACGAAAACCCTACTCCTGCAAATATTGAAGACATTATAGCAAGGATAAATCCAACAGCAAGAAATATTTTTATTAAAAACTGCAAAGGAAAATTAACCAATGAAATTGAACAAATTTATGAAATTGTTAGAAAGGAGAACATACATGTTGTAATAGTTGATAGCGTTGTAAAAAGTATCCTTGATGATGTGTTTAGACCAGAAGCTGTATCTCAATATACATCTGCATTATTCCAGGTGTCTGTTACTTGGTTACTTATTTCACATGTTGCAAAAACTACTCCAGATGACCCATATGGCTCTGTCTTCTTTTTCAATGATGCAAGAAACATTTGGTTTGCAAAAAAAATACAAGACCATGAAAATAACATTATCCAATTAATCCATAAAAAAAGCAATTATACAAAAATTTTTCCTTCTATGATTTATGAGATTAAATATGACAATGATAGAATTTTTGTTGGACAAAAAAGCATGGAGGACTATATCACCATTTCAGAAATGATACTTTTGTCTCTGAATGAAGAACCAAAGACCTTTGCTCAATTAAAAAAATCATTACCAAGCTTGTCTGCGAAGGTTTTAAAGACTTATCTACAACGGCTTAGAAAGAAAAATAAAATAAAAATTGAAAATGCCACATGGTCTGTTATTGAAGAGGAGGATTTACCAACAGAATGACAGAGATTATGCTTTTGGTAAACACCAGACAAACACATGGTAAACAGGATGGTAAACAGATTGGTAAACAAAGTGGTAAACACCTACCATGCGATATATTTCCCTATATATAAAAATGTTTACCATATATATAAATATAATATTTTCAATACTTTATATATATACATATGTTTACCAACTTGTTTACTTGGTGTTTACTTAGTGTTTACCAATTTTATATATTGTTTACCAATTTTTTCATTTTTTGGAGTGGTAAACACATATATATATATTAGGGGGATGTGTTGAATGGTAAGGGTGAAAATTTTAAAACTGATAGCAGGTCTTAATGCAAAAGAAGGCGATGTGGTAACAATCCCTAAGGTACTTGCCAATGATTTGCAAAAACAAGGTGTTGTTGAAATTATAAAAGATGATTTTGAAGAAATATTATTCTTTTGTGGTCTATCAAATATCCTTTCATGGCAAAAGGAAGTTATAAGATATGCAAAAGATAGCTTTGATGGAATAATAATTGATGTAGAATGGCTAAACAAGTAAAATTAAGGAAAAAAGAGAAGATTTTTGCAAAAACATATAAACTAAATGGATTTAGAAAGGCGATGTCCGTTTGGCAATGTCCGTTTTTTTGTGTTAAAGTTGCAGTTTATTGCTTGGTAGAAATTAAGGCATGATTGTTGATAGGGGCTGTGGTAATTGGAGCAATGTAAATAAAAGAAGAGTAAAAAGATACAATTTTCCTTTGTTTTTCATTTTTTTTCTTCCTTTGTCTGTTAAAGGTTTTATAGAGTATACATAATATGGTTTAGTTTGTCAAGGTGATTATTTTTATAACTTATTTAAAAATTGGGATTATTTAAAAAAATTATATACATATTAAAAACTTTAATTGATATCCGTTGATGTTCGTTTAGTTGTGTCCGTTTGATGATGTCCATTGATGCCCATGGAGAATAAACAGAAAATACCAATTTCAGAAAAATTATCTGTTTTAATTTTTTTTATGTGGATATAAAATATTTAAATAGTTTTGAAAATTCAATAGGATATATAAAAAAAGATATAAAAGAAAATATTGACAAGGAAAAATATATATAGTATGATATATTATACCCGTCATTGGTGGGTAAATAAAAAAAGGAGGTAGAAAAAAATGATAATCAAAGGAGTAAAACAGGAGAAAGAGCTGAGGGTTTTTAGACCACAGCCAGAAGAGCTTTTCCCCAACTGGTATGTCTTCCGTTGGGGCATCTTAGGGGAGGAGTTCTATTTCTGCGTAGATAAGGAACTTGATTTTCTTTATAATGAAGACGAAGAGACCTTAAGAGTCAAAGAAGTGTTTGACCTAATAAAACAAGATAACTTTTTATTTTTCTTTCCTTCTTCCACTTCCTGCCAATGGTGCATGTACCAGCAGCGCACATGGTGCGAGCTGAACCAGTATGTAAGAGAGGTTGTTGTCCCGAAAGTTCCTTTTGAAGTGGAGGTGAAAAAACTGATAGAAGTACCAGAGGCTAAAGTTCTGGTGGTAAATAAACCTTGCAGGGTAGAAAAAGTAGAGGTAATAGAGGAGGTGATACAAGAGACAGGGATGAAGGTAAAAAAATTCGTAGATCTCCCCGACAGGAAAATATACAAGTGGGGGGTAGGATATGACGAGTGGTATATCCAAATAAACAAGGAGTTAGAAACAATGATATACGACGGGCAACTGTACATTGAAGGTCCGTTTGAAATATGGCGGGCCTCTAACAAAAATTTAATATTCGTTCCAGTTTCCTCCCAAAGTGGCTCTTGCTGTTATCTGTATCAAACACAGGAGTTACAATGGGAGGAGAAAGATAAGTTTGGAGATAAATTTTATAAAAGGGAAGAAATTCTTGTTCCAGCTCGGACTGAAGCTAAAATAACCTTGATAGCAAAATCAGAAAGTGCACATGAGTGCTTGAAGATGTATGTAGCGGGTTCACAATGCAAGATAGAGGAGACAGAGAAAGTGGAAGAAATGGTGGAAGAGTAAAAAAGGAAGAATAAAAATTTTTAGGGCATGGATTTTGCCATGTCCTTTTTTTTGTTTTTTCTCTATGGAAATATCAATTGATGTCTGAGAAGAAAAATACCAATTTCAGAAAAATTATCTGTTTTTTTATACAAATATAAATTATTTAAATAATTCTTATTTTTCAATGAGATATATAAATAAAAAAATATAAAAAAGGTATTGACAAAAAAGAATATATATAGTATGATATAGTATAGCCTGTCATTGATGGGCTAAATAAAAAAAAGGAGGTATAAAAAAATGAAAAAAAAGAAAAGTGTAGCAATAAGGGAATGGGAGGGGGTAGAAGTTGTTAATTTTCCTCGGCAGGGGGTGCGGTTTGAAGAAGAGGAAAAGTTGTTTGGTTTGTATCAATACGGGAATACGCTTTTTTTTGTCAGGCATGAATTATTACATGCATATCGGTATACAGTCAATATAAAAGAAATTCCCGCAGGAATTGTGAAAGTTTTGAACTCTGATGAAAAATTACCACATTTATTGTCAGAGTTACGGACGATTGTAAAGGATTTCTTTACGAAGTCAGATCTTTCACCAGAAGAAGTGAAAGGCCTTTTTGTTTTTGAACCGTCGCAAAAAAAGACATTTTTTCTTTACCAGACGAGGTCTGTTCGCTGGAGGGACCATGAAGGACGGATTTGGATTGAAAATGAGGTATTAAAACCGACAGGCAAGTGCCCAAACATGATGGAAGAAATTGCTCGTACTCCTCTCCCGAAGGCAGGGATAGGAGAAGAATTCAAAATCTTCATTTGTGACCAGCCATGCGAGCTGGTTGTGATTGAAGATTACCTCGACAAAGAGGAATAAACTTTGCCGAGAGGAGGGCACGGCTTTTTGCCGTGCCTTTTTTTTGTCCATTTTCCAGTTGGTCATGTCCGTTCTGCCTGGTTATGTCCGTTGATGTCTGCTTCAGAAAAAATTATTTTATTTTTTTATACAAATATAAATTATTTAAATAATCCTTATTTTTCAATAGGATATATAAAAAAGAGTATAAAAAAGAGTATTGACAAAAGGATATATATATAGTATGATGTATATAGATAGCCTGCCATTGGCAGGTAAAATAAAAAAGGAGGTAGGAAAAAATGAAAAAGATAAGAAAATGGGAAAAGGTTAGAGTCTTTAACTTTCCTACTCAAGGAAAGTGGGTGGAGGAAAACAACAAATACTCGCTGTATCAATATGGAGGGCATCTATTGGTCTTTAGTAAGCAAATCAAAAACTATATGGAGTACGTGGCGGATATTGAAAAGTATTCGCCAGAACTGGTTAGAATCTTAAATTCCAATAAAAAGATGAGGAAGATGCCAGAGTGGCGGCCACATATGTCGGAGTGGCGGGCTCTGGTAAAAAGATTTTTTAAAAAAGACCCCTCAGCACTTGAGGAAGCTGAGGGGATTCTTTTCTTTTATCCACAAGATTCCATGGCAACTCATTTTCTTTATCACCTTCGCGACGTACGGTGGAAAAATTGGAGTGGCAAGATATTGGTAAAAATAGAATTCTTGGGGCCAGTTTGTCGCCCAGCAGTGATTGACAGAATAGCACAAATTCCATATCCAAAAAGCTGGCTAGGAGAAAGTTTTGAACTGTTTATTTGCGACTGCCCGTGCGAGATAGTCACGAAAGAGATGCTTGCTTATGAGTAAGGGGATTAACCCCTTACTCTAAAAGGGCATGGCAAAAAAGCCATGCCTTTTTTTTCTCTGACAATGTCCGTTGATGTCCGTTGATGCTTATGTTGCAACTTATTGATGCATAGAAAATCAATTTCAGAAAAAATTATTTAAATTTTTTATATAAATATAAAATATTTAAATAATCCTTATTTTTCAATGAGATATATAAAAAAGAGTATAAAAAAAGTATTGACAAAAAGAAATATAAATGATAATATGTAATTAGATAGCCTGCCATTGGCAGGTTAAAAAAAAAGAAAGGAGGTGAAAAAAATGAAATATTTAGTCAATGCTTTTACCCCCGCGATGATCGCGGGAGTAGAAAGGACCGGGGCAATTGTAGAGTTTTGCCCCGTTCAGGCAGAGGAAGTGCCTGACTGCGAAAGTGCAGTTGGGCATGAGGGGACAGCAATGCTGCTGTCCCAAATTTTAGGCAGACCAATCGATGTCTGCCGAAGGACATTAAAACTGAAGGAGGGAGATTGTGTCTACCTCTTCCAGCTTCTGGGGGCTCGTCCCCCAGAAGGGAAAGTTTACAGTAAGGAAGAGTTGGAGGCTCTTCCTTACTGCTTTTTGAGGGTGAGGATATTTTGAGAGTGAGGGTATCCCCCCTTTGGTAGTATCCTCACCCTGATGGGCACGGCTCTTTGCCGTGCCTTTTTTTGTCCTTTTTTCGGTTAGTCATGTCCGCTTAGGTATGTCCGCTAATGTCTGTTACCGTCTTGATGTTTGTTTTTTCAGTAGAAAAAAAATGCTTTATTTGGTTAGATTTAATTTTTTTTATACAAGTATAAAAATTTTAAATAGTTCTGAAAATTCAATAGGTAATTGTTTTTTTATTGAATTTTTTTATGCTAACATAAAATATTTAAATAGTTTCGGAAAATCAATAAGATATAGCATAAAAAGTAGATGTAAAAATATAAAAAAGTATTGACAAAAGAGCATATAAATGATAGTATGTATATAGAAACCTGCCATTGGCAGGCTGAATAAAGAAAGGAGGTAAAAAGAATGAGAAACTTACTGGTTCGGAAGTGGATGGGGGTAGGAATACACGCTCCCTTATCCTGGGATTTCTATTTAAAAGGTAGAGGTTTTTACAACCTCTATCAGAGAGGGGGTCTTTTGTTTTTTAGTGAAAGACCCCTGGAAGTGGGAGAGACTTTTTTTGAAATGAGGGCGTTTTCTCCCTCGCTTCTAAGAAAGTTACTCCCACTTCCCTGCGATGAAAAAATACAAGAGGCTTATGAGGAGTTTGTTCAGGAAGCTCCTCATAAGAGAATTAGGAGGGTGTTCCTCCTTTACGGTGAGTGGAAGGGGACACCTCTCTATTCTTTTCACGAAATAGTGAAGGGAGTGAAGATTAAAAAAGAGAGTGTTCCTCTTTAAACGAGAGGAGCACCCTCTGAAAGGCACGGCTTTTTGCCGTGCCTTTTTTTTTGTCTTTTTTTCGGTAGTTATGTCTGCTTTTGTCTGATTATGTCTGTTATTGCCTGCTTAGTTATGTCTGTTGGTGTCTGTTATTGCTTGGTGTTTTTTTTGTTTTTTTTGTTGTTTTTTTGGCTGCTGACAAAAAATGGATTTGAAAATTGTTTATTTTATTTTTTTATATAAGCATAAAATATTTAAATAATCTTGAAAAATCAATGAGATATAGCATAAAAAGTAGATGTAAAAATATAGAAAAGTATTGACAAAAGAATATATATATTGTATGATATATTATGCCTGCCATTGGCAGGTTGAATGAAAAAGTGGAGGTAAAAAGATATGGAAATTCTAAAAAAATTAACCTTCGAAAGATGGGAGGGAGTCGAAGTTGATGACTCTCTCCTACAAGGGATAAGGGTCGTAGCAGATGAAAGCTACGACCTTTGTGTGGGTAATGATTATTTGTTTTTTAAGAATCGTCTGCTAAGGTACAGGAAAAGGTACCTGGCAGACGTTTACGAAGTGCTGCCAGTATTGCCATCCAAGCTGAGGAAATTTCTCTCTTCCAGAAATCTTCTACCGAGAACAGAAGTAAAGAGATTTTACATTCTTGAAATCTCCAAGCAGAAGGAGCCATCCTGCTGCTTGGAAGATTTCATCAAAGATATTACCAAATAGTATTCTTTAGTATCCTTTGGCATGGCTCTTTGCCGTGCCTTTTTTTTGTCTTTTTTGCCTTTCTCTAAAAGCCATTGATTTTTCTGAAAAAATGCTTTTTAGTGAAAAATGGATTTATTAGATTTGTTTTAATTTTGTAATCTTTATAAAATGTTGATTCAGGTAATAGTAAGAAATGTAAATATCCAATTTGTTTTTTTATAGTTTTATTAAAAAATTCAATGTTAATGTGAGTAGAATTGACTGTGTTGGTGTGAGTAGGATTGACTGTGATGAAGCGAGTAAAAATGGTTTTTATATATATTTATGGGGAATAAAGCTAAAAAAAAGAGATTTTATAATACTGCTTTGTCAATGTCCGTTCTTGCCTTTCTGTCTCAAATCTCATCTTTACCAGTTTTTTTACCAGTCTCATTCCCTGAAAACTTATTTTATTTTCTTATATCCTTATTAAATTTTTCAATCTTTTCTTTAAAAAGTGCAAAAACTCCTTAAAAATCAATACCTTATAGCATTTCGTGTCCGATAAGCTGTATTATGTTAAATTTTTATTTCTTCAATAAATTCAATGACTTATAAAAACTATCTACAGAAAATTGTTTTACTCATTGAATGGCGAGTAATAGTGGAAAATATGCCTATTTTTGCCGTAGGGATTGCCGTCGAACTCGGGAAAGTATAACCTATTTTCTCTTAAAAATTGTTGAAAACTCTGTTAAAAACTCTGTAAGCTATTGAAAAATTTGGATAAATTGATGACGGAAATATATTGCCATAGGGATTTTTGGTGATTTATTCCTGCTTTATTCCTGCTTTTACCCCCTCTTGCTCTTCGCAATATGCTACTATTCACAAAACAAAAAAACCACTTTTTACCAAGTCCCTTCTTTCAAAACAGTGTTAACAATTATTGGCTTTTATTAACAATTTTCAAAGAGGATTATTTTATTAGTTATCCATTTGGTAAATTTAATTTTTTTTGAGACTTTAAACAAGCTATTCTTTTTTACTATCAACAGAATTTTTATTAATTTTCATTGGTGAGTTTATTTTTCAATTTATTAATTATTTATTACTTATTAATTATTTAATCCCTTTGTTAACTATTTGTTAACTATTTTGTTAATTACCTGTTAACTGGTTGTTAACTACTTGTTAATTGTTTTTTGTCTGATAATTATTTACCTTTCTCTGATTGGTTTATACTGTCTATTTCCTATTTACTTCTTGCCTGCTACCTGTCTACTGTTTAACCTCATTGGTAATTATCCGCAAAGCTTTTAATAAAAAATAGTCCTTTTTTGCCGTAGCTATTGCCGACAAACTCGGGAAAATACTTTTAAAAATTGCCATATTATGTTAAATTTTCGTCTCTTTTTTCTTGTAAGTTATTGAGATTATTAAGTAAATTAATGACGGCAATATATTACCGTATCTTTTTTTAATTAATTTTGTTGTATAATTTTGTAAAAAGGTGTATAATGAAGCAAAAAAGGAGGCAATAAACACTGAACGGTTTAATAGAGGAAGATGGATTATTCAAAAAGATGGATTAAAATAAACTCAACCAATGTTAAAAAAGTAAGATACAACCAAAAGGATAAAATCCTTGATGTGGAATTCCAAAATGGAATAATTTATAGATACTTCAATATTACAGAAGAGGATTTTAGAGAGTTTATGCATTCTAATTCCAAAGGTAGAATGATAAAACAACTTGGTAGATTTAGAAAATACGAGAGGTTAGGAAGTGCGATTAGGAACATCAGTTAGAAGAAGTGTAGTTAAAAAACTAATAGATGCGGGATTAATAGATGGTAGTAAGATAAAAATTAGTGGAAATTTAGATGTAGATGATGACTATTATCAGGAGTTTTGCAATGCATATATGGCGTTTAAACAAACGGAAGGTTTGGCAGAAAAAACTCAGGTGGTATCGGATGAGATTGAAAGGTTCAGACAGGAACATGGCTTTAAATATTATGAAGAGGCACAAGGAGTTTATGAATGCTATTCAGCTGCAACGCAAGCAAATCTATGTAAGGGAAGACCTTTATTTGTTGCTATTAAAGAGTTTATCAGAAAAGAGATAGAACCAAACACAGGAGAGAATAAATTACCACGCTTTAACAAGAGAAATCCACTTCCAGAACCTGACTTAAGATTTATGCAACTTTCTTTAAATTATGCATCTTTTGCCCTTTTACAGAGGGATTGTTATGAATGGTATAAGAGTATTGTTGATACTGAAGAGTATTTTTATAATTGGGTTCATTCTAAAGAGTTATTTGAGTTAATGCGTTTTAGATATTCAGATCATTATTTTAGGAAAGTGTTCAAATTTGTTCAGATAATTAATATGATATATGATACCAGCTTAGCTGTTAGTTATGCTAAAAAAAGATCATATATTAGAGCTGACCTATCTTTTATGGTGTTACAATTAAGGTTTCTTTGGGGAAATTGGGGAATGTCAGGGATAAGGAGGTATTTTATGTATTCTTTGCTAAAGCATGCAAAATATACAACACCAATATTCAAAAAAATATTTAAGCCATATAAAATGAGTTATGGGGAATGGTATGAATTATGCAAATTAAAATTAGACCTCCATTCACACCCAAAAAAATTGCCTTTGTAGCTGGTAGCCATTTGGAGGAAGCTAAAAAAGTCTCACCAAATGAGTATGCAGTCCAATTGTTTATTAAAAGATGCTATAATTTACCTTCCATTAGGAGTTTTTCAGGAAAGCATAATCTTTATCTTTCACATATTACATACTATTTACAAAGATATCCTAAATTGCAACGCATTAAATTTAAGGTAGGCCAAATGGAGATGGTTTTGTTACCTGAAGACACTCAAGATTATCTTTGTGGTATAATTAGAAAGCGGGGAAGTTATGCCAGAAGTAATAGTCAAGATAGACGGCAAGAAGACAGTAATAAGGATGCCTTCTACACCAAGGACAAGAAAGTTAGTTCATGATACTATTAGAAGGCTTAGAAGGCAGACAAAAAGAGCTTTGTCTGATAGAAGGAGACGATAATGCCAAGGATTACTCTTGGGGATGTTAGAGATAAAGTATGGAAAGAAATTTTTAAAATTGATGAGATGGCACAAGAGGAAATAAACAAATTCAAAAAAACAAAGAATTTCACTAAGAAAGATATACTCAAGTTGGATAAAATTTTGTCAGCCTTAGAAAAAAGAGCTAAAATTCTTGATAGAATTATAAACAGAACAGATCCTATTAAGACGCAAACTTCTTTAAGCTATGAACACATTTTAAGATTGGTTAAAGAGACAGAAAAAACTAATGAAGTTGTTGAGGCAAAAATAGTTAAAGAAATACAGGAGGAGTAAATATGGAAAAAGTAATTCTTTTCTTAGGTAGTTGGATTTTATTACTTGCCACAGTATGGATAGGCTTTGTAATTTATTTGAGACTGAGATGGTTAAAAGAAAAGAGCAAACAGTTTTCAGGAATGAGAATGTTACTGCCTGAAGATAGAGAAGGGGAGACAGCAGAAAAGGAAGCTCTTATAGAAAAAATGCTTAAGGAATATAATAAGAGAAAGGTATGATACAGTTAGACTGTTTGATATTAGACATTATAGCTCCAAACTGGTCAAGAAAAGCGGGAGATTATTTGACTGACTTCAGAGAAAAAGATTATATTGGCATTAGCTGTTCAGTGGAAGGTGAACCAGTCTATATAGTTGGTGGCAGTCCCTATTCTGTAGGAAAAGGAGAGATAGAAATAGATTATGTTCCAATAGATGTTTACATAGAAGGATTTGAAGAACCTTTGAGAGTAACAAATCAAACATTAATAGCTACCACCAAAGAAAAGGTAGATGTTTTAAGGAAGGTTGATTGGGTAAAGGTTGATGATTTAACAGATAAACATTATATTGTTGTTCCAGCATTAGTAAAAAAGGGAAATCATACTTTATGGATGGTAGCCTATAAAAAAGTATCAAACAAAAAGAAAGCTTTTTTAGACAAATGGATTACAAACAAAAAGCATTTGATGAGATTGGCATTGAAAAACAATAAAAGAAGTTTTGCAACTCCTATGGGGTTTTTGCATGTCTGAGCTACTGCCGATAAAAGAAGTTGCAAGTATTTTATCAGATTATGAAAAATACTCTCAAACCCTGTTACAGATTTTACACAGGGATAAAAGAATAATTACACCTTTTACTCCTAAACCAATTCAGAAAAAAATCATAGATGTCATAAAAGAAGGTCACAAAAAAAATATAAGAACTATGATAGCTATTCTTAAGTCAAGACAAATGGGATGCTCAACTGCAATTGCAAGTTATTTCTTTTATAGGGTTATTACAAATCCACTTCAGTTTGGTATAGTTATGTCTCATAAAGGAGAAAGCCTTGAATTAATCTATGATATATACAGAAGGTTTTACGAGTTTTTACCAGAAAGCTATAATAACATCAAAATTAAACCAAAAAGGTCAGGAACTCATGGTAGAGCAATGGTATTTAGAGAGATAGACAGTATGTTACATTTCATCACTGCAGGAGGTAAAGAAAGTGGAAGAAGTGGCTCATGTAATATTGTTCATCTTTCAGAATGTGCATTTTATCCAGATTTAGGAGGTGTTTTTGGAATTGTATCTGCTCAAGTTCCAGTAATGGGGAATTCATTAATTATTCTTGAAAGCACATCAGCAGGACCCGATAATGAGTTTTCGGAATTGTTTTTAAATGCTCAAAAAGGAAAAGGAAATTTGAAAATTATTCCTCTTTTCTTTGCATGGTTTGAAGACCCTGATTACAGATTAAAAGAATATACTGTTGATAAATCAGAAATGGATGATGAAGAGAAATGGCTTGTTAAACAATTTGGACTTGATGGAGAACAATTAGCATGGAGGAGATTTAAAATAGAGGTTGACTTTCAAGGTGATGTTAACAGATTTAGAAGAGAATACCCAGCTACAGTTGAAGATTGTTTTTGTTTATTAGGGGATACAGTGTGGGATAGAGAAATTATTGAGGCGGTTTGTGATATAAAACCTCCAATATGGAGAGGTGAAATATCTGCAAGTGGTAAAAGAGAAGACCCAGAAGGTAGATTGCTAATATGGGAAGAACCTAAGCCTCGGGTAAGCTATGTTATAGGAGTTGATACATCAGCAGGAATATCAGAAGGACATCCTGCGGCAATAGAAGTATTTAGAGTGGGAAGAAAAAATGAATATCCTACTCAAGTAGCAGAATGGCATGGATATAAAGACCCTCTTGATTTAGCACAAGATGTAGCATTGATAGGTCATTATTACAATAATGCACTCGTAGCAGTAGAGATAAATAATACTGGTATAGCTACACAGGGGGCATTACAAAAGATTTATTTTTATCCTTATCTTCATAGATGGACACCCTGGGATGCTTACAGAAGTAGAACCGATAAATATGGATGGCAAACTAATCATTCATCAAGACCGATTATGCTTTCCATAACAGACTGGCTTATTAGGAATTCAAAAATATTGATTAGAAGTAGATTTCTTAAAGAAGAGCTTGATTATTTTCAATACGTTGGAGGGGATGCAATGGGAGTAAAAGGAGATGATAGGATTGATGCTATGATGATTGCTCTTACAAGTTGGTTTCAGCATATATTTGCAGGCATTTCTTTTAAAAACCTAAAAGCTGCAGTTCAAAGGCTTTATGAAACCATAGATGTTCAAGGAGTGATTAAAGATGAAAAACCCAAAAAAACATGGTGGAATACAGTTAGATCCCCAGATGTCTTTTGGTGATTGGAAGCTTTTTTTTCAAAAGACAATAGTTTATAGTGACCCAGCTTTTGAAATTATTTGTAAGGATATGACAGGTGGGGATGTCCCTGAAACTATTAGATTTATTGTTAATAACTATATCAGAATGTTTCTTTTGCCAAAATACATTACAGAAAACTATGATACTTCCAATGTTAGTCCATCTGCAGAGTTTTTTGAAGGATTTTTTGATACTTATAACAACAGGGACTGCTTTTTGAAAGCTATTGCCTGCGAATATGAAAATAAAGCTATAATTGGGATAAAGGATATGATTGATAAGTATTTACGGTTTTATGGGCTGAAGAAAGGATAAGAAATGCTAAAAGAATACTTTATCCGTGAACCAGAAGAATTTGAACCAAATGAAAAAATATGTCAATGGGTTAATTCTCTTTATGAACATGCCTCTGCTGAGAGAAATAGAAAAGTTGACCCGAAGAAATGGAATGAAATATGGCAATTTATTCGTGGAGACCAGTGGGAATCACAAGTTTTTCCTTCCTATAAATTACCTTTAAAATTCAATTCAGTTAGAAGAGTTTTAACAATACTTTCATCAGTTCTGACAGGCAGTAGACCAACTCTTAAAATTGTTCCTCAACCATTGTTACCACCTAAAACCCCAGAAGAGCAAAAGAATACTCAAGAATATATAAAATCTTGTGAAGTCTTACAGCATGCTTTATGGGCAGTATGGAAAAAAGAAGCACTTCAAGCAAAATTAACAAAGGCTCTTTTATGGGCATTGGTTGGTAATGGTGGATGGTTGAAAGTAGGATACGGGAAAAGAAATCCTATGGTTAAAGGATGGGCTGATGTAATAGTAGAGGCAATTCATCCAAATAAAATATATGTTGACCCTGAAGCAACAGATGTTAATTTAACAGATGCAAATTATGTTATTTATAGAGATGCACTTGATTTATCAGAAATCTCAATGAGATATCCAGAGATGGCAAAATATGTAAAGCCAGATGAGGATGCATCATGGATAGATTATACAGAAAAGAGTGATTGGCAGTCACCATTAAGAGTTGCACCAGTAGGAACATGGGTAACAAATGACCAGGATATAAGAAGAGCAAGAGCTTTTGTAACTGAAGTATGGATAAATGATACATCATTGGAGCTAACATGGAGGCAAGAAGTAACAGGAGTGGATGCAAATACTGGAATGCCAATTGTAGAAAAAATACCAGAATGGATACCTAAGTATCCATATGGGAGGCTGATTACTTGCACAAAAGATGTTGTTTTAAGAGATATCCCTAACCCATATGGAGAGGCTTTTGGATGGGAAGATAGATTTCCTTTTATATATTTGCAAGGCAGTGAAGATGTATCACCTTTATGTGCACCAGGACCTCTTTCAGATATTACAGAGTTACAAAAAGCAGTTAATCAGTCACTTCAGCTAATTCTTGAAAACATGATTAAGTTTTGTTCCTTGTATGTAATAGCAGATGAAAATGCAATGGATGAAGAGGCGTGGGATATGCTTGCAATGATTCCTGGAGCAAAATATAGAATAAGACCAAATACGAATTTTAGGATAGAAGCACCACCACCGCTTAATTCAGCTTATCTTGATATGCCAGATTACTTTACAAGAAAAATAGAACAGGAAGTAGGATTACAAGACCCTCCATTGCCACCAGGGCAAGCAGTTGCCGCAAAAACAATAGAGCTAATGCAACAAAAGGGAAACTTTCTAATAGGTAACATTGCAAAGTTTGTAGATAATGCAATGGAAAGATTAGGTAGAAGAATAGTAGGATTAATGGTAGAATTTTATGAAGATGGTAAGCCAATACCATTCTTTGATGGAGAGGTAATAAGTGAAATAAAAGCATGGGAAGACTTGCCTACATCATTGCAATATAGAGTTGAGGCAACTTCTGCATGGACTGAAATTATGTCTACAATCTTATATAGTGCAAAAATTGAAGCAGAGCAAAAAAGAAAAAGATGAGATTAATAATTGATACTACAAAACTGCCACAGGATATAAAAGCAGTAATTGATGATCTGATATTTAAGTTAAATCAAAATTCCATTCTATCGGAAGAAAAAATTACAACTAACAACTTAGAAATACCACAGACTGCTACAACCAATAGTTTGGTTACTACTAATATTAAAGTATCTCAAAATCCTAATGCTGATTATGTTTTAACTTCTGATACAGATGGTAACGGAACATGGAAGGCTATTTATGATTTAGTTAGTTTTCCACCTAAACCACCTGGTATTAATGATTATGTAGTTCCTTATATAGTTAATGGTGTAGCATTAACAATACTTACATTGACATCAGGTAGAACCTATTGGATACCCCTTATGGTAAACAAGAAAGTTCAATTAACTGAGATTGCAATAAATGTAACTACTGCGTCAGCAGGAACTCATTATGTTGGTATATATGCTTCTAATGATAACTTAGAACCAACTGGTTCTGTTTTGGTTTCTGCATCTTTTGATACAGGGAGCACAGGAGTAAAAACCTCTGCTACAAATTATACCTTGCAAAAGGGAATTTACTGGATTGCATGGGTAGCTGGTTCTGGGGCAACAGTAAGAGCAGTTGCAACAGGAGGTGCTTATCCACTTTCTGTAGCGAATTTAGGGACTGTTGTTACTACAAGTTATTATACAAGTGGAAGCACTTTGCCAAGTCCTGCACCAACAACTGGATATAGTAGTTTAACAGGTTCAGTCCCAGCAGTTGGAATGAAATATAATTTTGCATGAGGAATAAATGCCAAGAGGAAAAGAAATATTAATACCACTACCAAGAAAAGGAATAACCTGTAAAATTCCTTATAATGATGTTCCACCTGATAGTATTTTTTACGCAGAGAATATGTTCTTTGATGTATCGGATGGAAGTTTTAAAACAAGAAAAGGAACATATCCAATTACTAAATTACCTTCAATAAGTGGTTCATATCTTTATGATGATGAATTTTATTTAGTTGCCAATACAGACAAAAAAATTTATAGTTACAATTTAAATCAAAACTCTTCTGTAGGTATTACTCCATCAGAAATAACAAGTTTTGGAAAGGCGAAGTATTTTTTATATTTTCAAACAAATCTTTATATTGTTATGTGTGATGGGAAAAATAAATTAATAAGATGGAAAAAAGGAGATACAACTGCAACTGTTATAGAAAATTCACCTGTCTTTGTTGATGCAATTGTTCAAACATCAAGGATAATTGGTATAGATGATACCAAGATAAGGTTGAGATGGTCATCAGTTTATGATATGAACACATATCCTGAAACAGCATATATTGCTATACCTGAAGCAGAAGAGCTTATAGCCATTTGTCCATTGAAACATAATGTAAGTGCTTTATACTCAAAGCAAGGTATTTATCTTGTTTATAGTCAGCCTGGAACTGATGCATCCGCATTTAGAGTTGAAAAGGTAACAGATAAAATTCCTGATATTATGAATAGATTTTGTGTAGTATCTGTTCAGGGAGTAAACTTTTATCTTGGTAGAGATAGAAAGCTTTATATGTTTGATGGAGGAAGAGTAGTTGAAATAACATTTTTGAGAAGTCTTTTAGATGTAAGTGTTCTACATGGAAGTCCTTTTATAAAATATAATCCTACATCCGATTGGATTTATATTGTATGGAGTGTTCCTTTTGAAAATAAAAGTAAAGCCGTAGTATATGATTTTAGAAACAATATATGTGCTGGGTATCTTATTTATCCATATGTTATTAATGACTGGATATTTACTTTTGCAATAACAAAGTTAGTATGGAAAGATGCAAACATGTTATGGTCTGATGCAAATTTTACTTGGGAAGATACAGCATTTAGAAATAATTTTTTGCTTACTTCAAATAAGATTTATACAGAAACAGGATTAAAAAAAGATGATGTTTATGATATTATTGTGGAGTTAATATTACCACCTCTTGTTTCTTCAGGAGATGTAATGGTTGAAAACATAGAGCTTTTTGTTAAAAATAATAATCCAGTGTCAGTATATTTAGGCAGAGTAGACAATTTGGTTGAAAATGTAGCATTTTCTTATTTGAAAGATGTTGACCTTGCAACTAATCCAATATTAAACTTGTTAACAGACAGATATGCAAGAACAGTATTTATTAAATGCAAAACAAAAGGAAATTTTGAATATTATGGCGGTAGAGCCTTTGTATATGAAAGACCTGTAATGCAAAGGGAGATGGCATGAGCTTTCCATTAGTCATAAATATTGAAACACCAAAAGATACAGATACAGTAAGTGAAGGTGCGGGGCAGATTAGAGGCATAAAATCAGCCTTAGCGGATATTTTAGGATTTTCAAGCGGTGTAGCAATAAACAATCCACTTGCAGGATATGATGCGAGTAAAAATGCTTTTGTTATGTCTCCAGTTTTGGGGTATTCCTCTTCCGCAGTTGAAGGAAGAATAAGGTATGGAGGAACAGAGCCTGAATTCTATAATGGAAGTCAATGGATAGGATTGCTAACTGGAACTTCAAGTTTTACTTTATCAAGGAAAACAATCTATAAAATACAGGTGGCAACATGGTAAAAGTTGCAAAACCAACAGCAGGGCAAACTGTAACATTATACTCTGCTACTGAATGGGCTACAGTAGTGCTTCGTGTATGTGCGATAGATAATGCTGATACTATTAAAATATATTCTATCCCAAATGGAGAAACAAGGGATGAAACTCAAGCAGTTAAAATGGATTTATCAGCTAATAGTCCTATAGATTTTTCAGGTATAAGTCTTGACACTGGAGACAAAATTGATGTTTATAGTGTTAATGGTTATACAAACTTTATTGCTTATATAACGGTATGATAAAAG